>Cobain_p1__coassemble_687_pt1 | contig 37397 bp, 33 predicted proteins | sample Cobain_p1__metabat2_high_PE_024 | metagenome-assembled genome bin Cobain_p1
AAGACCCCCAAATATTTAGAGCGAAGGTCTGACCCCCACAAAAATTAAAGACCCATGATTTCCAATCCCCCCTCTAGGGGATATTTTTATATACAAAACAACTCTTTCTATATGCTATAATAAGGTTAATCGGAGGTGATCTCATGAACGCATATTTAAGAATTAAAGAATACAATGATAGCTATACTGCAACAGAAAAGCTTATAGCTGAATACATACTAGAAAATGATATTTTACAGGATTCTGCACAGGCACTAGGTGAAAAGACAAATACCTCTGCAGCTGCTATTATCCGTTTCTCAAAGAAAATAGGTTTTAAAGGCTTCAGTGATTTAAAGATGAACTTAGCTCAATCTACTAAAGAAGAAAAACAACAAGAAGTAGATCTCATCTTTGAACCAGAAGATAATATCAGTACATTAGTAGAAAAAGGCTGTAGATTAAATATGAACACAGTCTTAAAAACATACCAGTTAATAAACATAGATACACTAGAAGCATCAATAGACTTACTCAATAATGCTTCTACTATCTATCTCTTTGGTGTAGGTGGTTCATCAGTCATTGGTTTAGATATCTACCAAAAACTCATGCGTATAGGCAAGAAGGTGATCTATAACGCTGATTTACATGTACAGATGACCTTTGCCCAAAGCATGGATCAAAATGATGCAGCACTTATTATCAGTTACTCAGGTTCTACAACTGGTTTAGTAGATGTTGCTAGAGTGTTACATGAAAAACAAATACCATTTATCTCTATTACACAGATCAACTCTAATCCAATTTCTAAACTAAGTACCTACTCACTTAAAGTACCAAGTGAAGAAAAAGCCTTGCGTATTGGTGCAGTCTCTTCTCGTATCTCTTCATTTGTGATAACTGACTTATTGTACTATGGTGTATTTAAGAAGAACTTTGAAGAACATAAAAAGAATCTCATAGATTCTAAAGACAATGTCTCTATACTCAAAAAGTAGACTCATATTTCACTATGAGTCTTTTATTATAGAAATAACATTTCATATATAATGAAATATACTTGAAATAATATTTCAACGAGTCTATAATGATATTGGAAGGAGGGAACAAGAATGAACTTAAATAACTTAGATACAGAACAGTCAAATCCTGATTCATTACATATAGATGAAATGTCTACGATAGATATTCTTACTACTATTAATAATGAAGATCAGAAGGTGGCTTTAGCTGTAAGAGACGTCTTACCGCAAATTGCAGATGCTGTTGACTGTATCTATCAACAGATGAGTCAAGGTGGCAGATTGATTTATATTGGTGCTGGTACATCAGGGAGATTAGGTGTACTAGATGCATCAGAATGTCCTCCTACCTATGGTGTTGATCCTCAACTTGTACAAGGATTAATCGCTGGTGGGAACATCGCACTCACAACTGCAATAGAAGGTGCAGAAGATTCTCAGGAACTCGCTGTAGAGGACTTAAAGAATATCCACTTAACAGACAAAGATGTTGTATGTGGTATTGCAGCATCAGGCAGAACACCTTATGTCATTGGCGGACTTCAATATGCGCGCACACTAGGATGCCAGACAGTTTCTATCTGTTGTGTTCACAATGGGGAAATATCAAAATACTCCCACTATCCAATTGAAGCAATTACAGGTGCAGAAGTCGTGACTGGCTCTACAAGAATGAAGGCAGGTACTGCACAAAAACTTGTCTTAAATATGCTTTCTACATCTGTAATGATCAAAAGAGGAAAGGTCTATAAAAACCTTATGGTTGATGTACAGCCTACCAATGAAAAACTTAAGATCAGAGCTGTTAACATTGTCTCACAATCTTTAGATTGTTCTGAAGAAGAATCAATCGCATTATTAACTAAATGTCACTACAATGTAAAGATTGCGATTCTATCTGGTTTAACAGGTAGAGATGAAAAAGAATGTGAAGAAGCTCTTCTTAAAAATAATGGAAATATAAGTAAAACTGTAAAAAGTAATCTATAGGAGGATATGAGATGAATAAGTACATTGTAAAAAATCAAAACAATAAACAAAACAAGAATGTCTTTGGTATAACGGATTATGATATCCCTATGTTTGGTTTCAAGAGTGCATTACTTATTCTTGTTTCTACAATGTTGTCCCTTCTCATCTGTGTCAATGGATTCACTTATCTCCACATCGACTTCAGACTCCCTAATGCACTAATTAGTGGTCTTGCATGTGGACTCAGTGTTGCTTATTCCCAGTATTTCATTGAAAGAAAAGAAGGATTATGTAAAAACTTTTGGCTTGTAACAGGTCTCTTCTCTTTGATGGCCTTTGTATTAATATTAATGATTAAATAATAGGAGATTAAATTATGTTCGATGCAATTACAAATGTCATTGAGGGTAAACTAGCGGGTCCATTAGAAAAACTCTCTAATCAAAGACATTTACGCGCGATCCGTGATGGTATTATTGCGACATTACCGATTATCATTGTTAGCTCATTATTAATGGTTGTTGCTTTTTCTTACAACCAGATGCCTGCAGACTGGGCACTCGCAAAATTCATTAAAGCAAATGCAGTCGCAATTCTTTTACCTTATAGAATGTCAATGTATATCATGACACTCTATGCTGTATTTGGTATTGGTTACTCTTTAGCTAAATCATATGATTTAGATGGTTTAAGTGGTGCAATTATGGCAGAACTTACATTCCTGCTTACAGTTGTACCAGCATCTATTCCAGATGTCACAGATTCAATCGCAGCTCTTGCCACTAAGAATGCTGAATTAAATGCATTTTTACAGCAGCTCCCATCTGGTTATGTTATTCCTGCAGAACACTTAGGTTCAGCAGGTATGTTTATTGGTATTATTTCTGCCTTTATTGGTGTAGAAGTATATCGTTTTACACAGGTGAAAGGATTAAAGATCACTATGCCTGCAGCTGTTCCACCTGCAGTCGCAAGATCATTTGAATCATTGACACCTACTATTATCATTATCTTAGGTATTTCTACACTCACTATGTGGTTAGGTGTAGATGTTCACAGCATTGTAGGTGACCTTATTAAACCTTTAGTCAATGCGACTGATACATTACCTTCTACATTACTCATTATTTTCTTAATCATGTTCTTCTGGTCATTTGGTATTCATGGTGACTCTATTGTCAGCTCACTTGCTAGACCAATCTGGTTAATTCTATTAGATCAGAATACTGCAGCAGTTGCAGCAGGTAAGACTGCCACTCATATTGGTGTAGAACCGTTCTTACAGTGGTTTGTCCATATTGGTGGTTCTGGTGCTACTTTAGGACTTGCGATTCTATTCTGTTTTGCAGCTAAGAGTAAATATGGTAAAACACTCGGTAGAACAACTATCCTTCCTTCACTGTTCAATATCAATGAACCAATGATCTTTGGTGCACCAATCGTATTAAATCCAATGTTGTTAATTCCATTTATCTTAGTCCCATTAGTTCTTGCAACTATTGCTTGGATTGCAACAGCTATGCATTTAGTAAACTGTGCAGTCACTATTGCCCCTTGGACACTTCCTGGCCCAATTGGTGCATATCTTGCATGTGGTGGTGACTGGAGAGCGGCAGTATTAAGTATTGTACTAATTATACTTTCAGTTATTATGTATTATCCATTCTTTAAGATGTATGATAATAAATTATTAGAAGAAGAAAAGGCAAACGAAGCATCTGAAAATTAAGAGGTAACAGAAATGTTGTATATAGGTATAGATGGCGGAGGTACAAAAACAAAGATGGTTCTTTTTGATGAGAACGGAATACGTTTAAAAGAACTAATACTTCCTACAGTACATGTTTTAACTCAGCCACAAGATCAATCTATTGAAATATTAAGAGATGGTGTCAATCAGCTAGATCCTGATCATACTGCCATTATTGGTGCAGGACTTGCAGGATATGGCCAACAGAAAGAACTAAGAGACAAAATAGAATATATATGTAAAGAAGCATTTGGAAATCGACCTTTTGTCGTAGAAAGTGATGTAAGAATTGCGATAGAAGGTGCGTTAGATGGGCATGATGGCATTGTGGTCATTGCAGGAACAGGCAGTATTGCCTTATCACTTAAGAATAATAAGCTCACACGTTGTGGAGGCTGGGGTTATCAATTAGGAGATGAAGGCAGTGCTTATTGGATTGCGAAGAAGATGTTTAATACATTCTGTAAAGAAATAGATGGCAGACTAGAAAAGACAGCTCTTTATGATCTTGTTATGGAAGAATGTCATCTAGATATTGATTATGATATTATCACATTTATGAATCATCTAAATCGTACATCTACTGCATCCTATGCTTATATCAATGGATTAGCTGCCAATCAGGGAGATCCTTATGCGATAGAAATATATAAACAGACAGCATTAGAAATTCGTTCACTTATACAAACACTTTTAAAACAACATGATTCAACACCTCGTATTTCTTATATTGGAGGTGTATTTGATCATGCTTCTCACTATATTCTACCTGTTTTGAATGAAACAATAGATTATCTTATTTCACCTATCCATACACCGGAATATGGTGCTTACAAGCTTGCGAAGAAACTAGGGTGAAAACCTTAGTTTTTTTAATAAAGGAGGAAACTATGAAAAAGACAAAAGATATATTATGGGGTGGAGCCACTGCCAGCAGCCAGTATGAAGGTGGCTATAAAGAAGGCGGTAAAGGCTTAGATACACAAGATTGTAGACCCTATCTAAAAAGAACATCTGATGCGACAACATCTACAAGATTACTTACACAAGATATTATTGATGAAGCAAAGAAATGTGAAGGAATAGGACACTACCCATTTAGACAGGGTAGTGATGGTTACCATCATATTGATGAAGATATTGCCTTACTTAAAGAATTAGGTATTGATATCTATCGTTTCTCAATCAGCTGGGCAAGACTTTATCCTCATGGAGATGAAGAAACACCTAATGAAGAGGGAATTAAGTTCTATGATCATATCTTCAAAGAAGTACATAAAGCAGGTATGAAGATCTTTCTCACAATGAATCATTATGCTGTTCCATTATACCTAGTAGAACATTATGGTGGATGGACAAATAGAAAACTGATTGAATTCTATGAAAGATTTGCGACAGTTGTATTTGAAAACTGGGGAGAATATATTGATTACTTCCTCCCATTTAATGAAATAAATGCTGGATACTTTAGTCCTTATAATGGTGTAGGATTAGTAAAAGAAAAGGATCAGCCTTATAATCAGACACTCGTATTCCAGTCATTACATCATCAATTTGTAGCAAGTGCTAAGACAATTAAGATTGCGAAAAAACTCTCTCCAAAGAGTCAATCAGGCTGTATGGTGGCATGTTTCTGTTATTATCCACTTACATCTACTCCAGAAGATAACTTAAAAGCAGTCAGAGATGAAGAAATCCATCAGTGGTTTGCGATAGATATACTAGCGAATGGTCATTATCCAAGCTATATGGATCGTTTCTTTAGAGAAAATGATATTCATCTAACTGTTACAGAAGAAGATTCAGAATTACTTAAAAAATATACATGTGACTTTGTCAGCTTCTCATATTATTCAAGTTCTATCGCAACATGTAAGGAAGATGGTCAACAGACTGCGGGTAATCTCGTTGTATCTACAAAGAACCCTCATCTTAAGGCAAGTGACTGGGGATGGCAGATTGATCCTGTAGGACTAAGAATCATGTTGAACAAGATGTATGATAGAACACAGAAACCTGTCTTTATATGTGAAAATGGACTTGGCGCACATGATATTATGGAAGATGGTTTGATTCATGATCCATATAGAATAGATTATCTTGAACAGCACTTTAAACAAATTGATGAAGCGATTGATGATGGTGTAGACGTTATTGGCTATATCATGTGGGGTGTGATTGATATCGTTTCTGCAGGAAGCTGTGAAATGGAGAAACGTTATGGCGTTGTTTATGTGGACGCCAATAATCTAGGTCAGGGTACTTATAAGAGATATAAGAAGGATAGTTTTAAGTGGTACCATGACTTTATTGAAAATAAGCATAAACAATTCAACTAAGGAATTCTTTTTAGTATGATAGACATATGGAGGATTTCATATGACTTATATCGGACACTATCAATCTCCTCTAGGAGATATACTTATTGCGACAGATGAAATAGGTGTATATGGCTTATGGTTTGAGAATCAGAAGTATTATGCATCAGGATTAAAAGAACCTTATGAAGAAAAAGATACAGAACTTATTCTAAAAGTAAAAAAATGGCTTGATCTCTATTTTAAGAAAGAACAGCCACCTATTGATTTTCCTCTTCACTTCATAGGTACAGATTTCCAAAAAGAAGTATGGGAAATTTTATGTGATATTCCTTATGGCCATACAATGACTTATGGAGAAATAGCAAATATATTAGCACAAAGAAGAGGTGTTAAAAGATTCTCTGCACAGGCAGTAGGAGGAGCAGTAGGACATAATAGAATAAGTATCATAGTGCCTTGTCATAGAGTATTAGGCAGTAATGGAAGCTTAACAGGTTATGCAGGTGGTATTGATAGAAAAGAAGCGTTATTAAAATTAGAAGCATAATAAAGGGGCACCATCAGGTGCCCCTCATTTTTAATCAAAATCAAACTTATCTGCATTCTTTTCTTTAAAGATTTCAAACAGTTCATTAAGTAGTGCTTCATCATCTACTGAACGATAGTTTTCTTCATCAGAATCATCCTCTGATTTTTCACATTTCAAAATCACTACCTCATCTGCTTCTTCATCTACGGGTAATAACACAACATATGTTTCTTCATTGTGTTCAATCAAATCAAGATATTCAAACTCTAATTCATTTCCATCATTATCGCTCAATACAACAATATTATCCATTAGTCATCCCTCTTACTATATTCTTCACCATATTTCACAAGACGATCAAACTTCTTCTGGTTCTCTTCATTTTCAAAAGTAATCTTCTTTATAGCGTTCAACTTATAAATAGCTTCAGTACTTTCTTCGAATACTTCATCCTCATACTCGTGTTGCCATTTAGCATTATCCTTATCGATAAGATAAGCCATCTGTTTACCTTCAACTAAGGCTTCTACATAATCTTCAGCTGCTTCACCAATTTCATGATTATTAAATGAATCTTCTTTATGTTCATACTTGCTTAGATATTTAAGTTCAGTATCTACATAACGAGTATAGATTTCTGTAGTGAGTTCTGCATCATTTTCTTCTATTTTCCATCTTTCTTCTAATGCAGTTTTAAAATCCTTATAGAATGCTTCATCAATTGATTGTTCTGTTTGTGTTGGTGTATCAGTTTGTTTAGTAGGATTACTCTGTCCTGTATCCTTATTATTGTTGGTACATGCACTTAAACCAAACACTATCATACACGATAATAATAATTTAAATAGTTTCTTCATAGTGAAACCTCCTTTCATATTAATTATATAGGAAAATGATTTCTAATTGTGAAATAATGCATCATAAAAAATAAATAAGTATAGTATTGAGCTTAAAGCGTGCTTTAAAGATAGAATAGGCAAGAAGGGGGGAAATTATGGCTAAAAGAATTAATCCATTAGAAGGATCATTATGGGATAAGATCCTTGCATTCGCATTACCTTTAGCAGCTACAAGTATTATTCAGCAGTTATTCAATTCCTGTGATGTAGCGACTGTAGGACAGTTTTCAGGAAGTCATTCACTAGCGGCAGTAGGGAGTACGGCCCCAATCACTAATCTATTTATCACAATCTTTGTAGGTTTCTCAGTAGGAGCTAATGTGATTATTTCACGTTTCTTAGGAGCACAAAGAGAAGATAGAGCCAATCAGGCCATACATACAGCACTTGTATTATCTATTATTACTGGTTTTATTGTATCTATTATTGGAGAAATCATTGCTCGTCCATTATTAGAACTCATGTCTACACCAACAGAAGTACTACCTTTTGCAGTACTCTACTTAAGAGTATGTTTTATAGGAATGTTCTTCTTAACTATCTATAACTTTGAATCTGCCATACTAAGAGCGGGTGGAGATACCAAAAGACCACTCTACTGTTTAATTGTTTCAGGTACTATTAATGTTGTATTGAATCTAGTATTTGTCATTTTATTTAAGCTAGATGTCGCAGGTGTAGCCTTGGCTACTACGATTGCTGATGCAACTAGTTCTTTATTACTCTTTAGAATTCTGTATAAAGAAGAAGGCGCTTTGCAGGTTAGATTAGACAATATGAAGATGGAATGGGTCTATACAAAAGAAATACTTATTATAGGTATTCCTGCTGCAATATAAGGAATGTTGTTCAATATTTCTAATATTATTATTCAATTAGCTATTAATAGCTTAGGTGCTGATATTGTTGCAACATCTACTGTTGCCTTGAACTTTGAAATGTATTCTTATTTCTTAGTTACAGGATTTGCTCAGGTAGCTATTACCTTTACATCACAAAACTATGGCGCAAAGAACTATAAAAGATGTATCCAGTCTATTAGATGGTGTATGTTACTTGGTGCACTTTTTACAGGTGCTATCAGTGCACTCTTCGTATCATTCTCACCAGTCCTAGCAGGAATCTTTACATCAGATCCTGCCATTGTGAAAATAGCCTGTATCCGTATTTCTATTGTAGTCACATTTGAAGTACTCAATATGACTATAGAAATCATGTCAGGTGCACTCAGAGGACTAGGAAATCCAATGATCTCTACAGTACTCTGTATCATCTTCACATGTGCATTAAGACTTGCCTGGATCTTTATTGCCTTCGCAAGAATCCATACATTCCAGTCAGTGTTAGTTGTCTACCCAATCAGCTGGGCAGTGACTTCTGCATCCATTGTGATTGCCTATTTAGTTGTAAAAAAGAAAAAACTCACGAATGTCTAAGCCGGTTCTCTGGCTTTTCTTTTGGGCTTCTTTTTCACTTGTATTTACAATATAATTAATATTAGGAGGGGAAAGTGTGAAACAACATAATACATTTACACTTAAAAATTTCATTATTAGGGCAGTCATTGCATATTGTGTTACTCTCATTATATTCTGTTTATTTATCTTTAAAGTGATTCCGGGCTGTTCGTTACTACAATCTAAGCTTGTATTATTCTTGCTTACAGTACTTAGCTTTGGACTCATCTACTTTGAAAAGGATGATAGAAGAAACTACTTAAGCATTGCGACAAACGTACTCATACCTTTTGGTATCTATACAACACTTGCCTATATGATACTTCTTCCTATACCGCTAGGAATAGTATGGGTATTACTTATTGGTCTTGATTTAGTTTATGTAGGATTTTATTTCTATAAAGTAAAAAGAAGAAACTATAACTCACTCTTAGAAAAATCACAGCTTGTGATTGGTTTAGCTTCTCTCTTATCACTTGTCATTGTATTAAGTTTTACTTTGTTTGGTTCTTCTATCATTCAATCATCTACAAATATTACAAATAATACAGATGTCTATATGAGAAAATATGATGAAAAATCACTTAAAAACTTACATAACTGGTCTAAACTCACACGTAAAGAGAAGCTCAATACATTGCAGACTATATGTAATAACGAAAGAGACTATCTCGGTATATATGCAAGAATCAAAGTAGGGGCTGGAAGTCACTTAACACATGCCTGTTGTCAGTATAATAATAAATCAAAAGAAATTACTTTTGATATCAGTCAATTAGATCATGCATCTTCTACAACTCTACTAGAGGCATTGCTTCATAGTTCATATCATGCTTATGAATATGCCCTTGTAGAATCTTATGACACAATGAGCAGTGATTATAGTAAGTTGTTTGACTATCGTATCATTGACACTTATAAGAAAGAATTCTCTACCAAAGTTACAAATAAGGCAAAATACTACAATCAGATCAACGAATCTAATGCAAGATCTTATGCTACAGATGCCCTGCAAGACTATCAAAATAAGTTAAAAAAATAGAAAACACAAAAAATGAACAATACAGGATTGTATTGTTCATTTTTTGTATATACGTCCTTTACAATTTAAAATATTGTACAGAATTTAGTACAATCTATTATCAAAGTGATAAAAAGTTACTAAAAAATAGACACACATGTTTAGAATTTAGTAAATACAGTAATAAAAATGAAAATTGTCACTAAAATACAAAAATTTGTGTGAAATTATGTTGACAGTATACAATTTTTAGACTAAACTAATCACCATAGTAGAAAACAAATACTACAGGAGGAGAATATATGAAAACAGGTAAAACAGTAAAAGTATTGCTTACCGCTGCAACTGCTGCAGGAATGTTAGCTGGCTGTGGTTCTAAGACAGATACTGATACATTCAGATTTGCAAGTGAATTAGATATCCAGGGTATGGATTCTACAGTTGTTGATGATGGTATGTCATTCAACGCAGTTCACGCTATTACAGATGGTTTAACAGCCGTTAACGAAAAAGGTAAGACTGCACCTGCTATTGCTAAGAGCTGGGATGTAAGTGATGATGGTAAGACTTATACATTCCACTTAAGAAATGCAAAGTGGTCAAATGGTGATAAGGTTACTGCAAATGACTTCGTTTATTCTTGGCGTAAGATCATCAAAAATGCTGGTAACTATGCCTATATGTTAGGCAGCGGAGGTGCTTCAGTTAAGAACGCAGATGCACTTATGGAATTAGGTGCTAATGCAACTGATGAACAGATGGCTACTCTTGGTGTTACAGCTAAAGATGATCAGACTTTAGTAGTAGAACTTGAAAACAAAGTTCCATATTTCACAGACTTAATGGCATTCCCATGCTACTTCCCACAGAACGAAAAGTTCGTTGAAAAATGTGGTAAGAACTATGGTACTAAGCCAGAATACACATTATCTAATGGTGCTTATAAGATGACTAAGTGGGTTAAGGGAAACAAAGCAACATTCACTAAGAACGATAAGTACTATGATGCGAAAACAGTAGCAACTAAGAATCTTGAAATGTACTTAGTACAGGATCCTAAGACTGCTGCACAGAACTTCGATAATGGTAAAGTTGACTATGCAAGAATCAACTCTACATTAGTAGATAAGTATAAAGGTAAAGATACATTCACTACTTTCAATGAAGGTTACTTATTCTACTTACAGTTAAACTTCAAGAACGACACTGTTGCTAATAAGAACGTAAGAGAAGCTTTAGCTTATGCAATCAATAGAAAAGATTTATGTGAAAACGTATTAAAAGATGGTTCTAAAGGAGCGACTGGTTTCATTCCATCTCAGTTATCTACTAGCCCAGCTGGTAAAGACTTCCGTGATGATGCAGATAAATATGTAAGCTATGATCAGAAGAAAGCTCAGGAATATTTAGATGCAGCTAAGAAAGAATTAGGTACAGATACAATCACTATTGATTTATTATATGGTACTGATGAATCACCAATGGATACTATGGCTGAATACTTACAGGGTTCATTCTCTAAGTTAAAAGGCTTAAAGGTAAACATGGTTGCAACTGTTAAGAAAGATAGAATCTATAACAGAGAAGCAAATGGTAACTTCCAGGTTGTATGTACTCGTTGGGGACCAGACTACGCAGATCCTACAACTTACTTAAACTTAGCTTTAACTGATAACTCAAACAACTATGGTAAATATGCTAATGCTAAGTTTGATGCATTAATGGAACAGATCCAGAAAGAATCAGATTTAACTAAGCGTTGGGATTTAATGATCCAGGCTGAAAAAGTTATGATGGAAGATATGGCTTATATCCCAGTATTCGAAAAGGGTGCTGCAGCATTAAAGGCTAAGAACGTAAAAGGATTGGTAGTGGTACCAGTAGGAACTCCATATACTTTCAAATATGTTAAATTAAAATAACCTCTACTTTGTGTCAAAACAGAGTGGCCTAGGAGATAGCAGAAATGCTGTCTCCTTTTTTTTGTGTTTTGATTAAACATTTACGATATTTCTGATATTACTAAAATGCAATGAAATTTTAATATATTTACAAATAAAATGTACAAAACGATTGACTATATCTGACGTAAAGCGTAAACTACACAATTGTTAACATTAATAATAAATTTTGGAGGGAAAATTAATGAAAACAGGTAAAACAGTAAAGGTATTGCTTGCATTAACTACTGCTGCAGGTATGCTTGCTGGCTGTGGTTCTAAGACAGATACTGATACATTCAGATTTGCGAATGATACAGATATCGTTGGTATGGATAGCACAGTCGTTGATGATGCAATGTCTTTCAATGCAATCACTGCCATCACAGACGGTTTAACAACTGTTGATGTGAAGGGCAACACAATCCCTGGTATCGCTAAGAGCTGGGATGTAAGCAACAATGGATTAACTTATACTTTCCATTTAAGAGATGCTAAATGGGCTAATGGTGATGATGTTACTGCGCAGGACTTCGTATACTCATGGCACAGAATCATCAAGAATGCAGGTAACTACGCTTATATGTTAGGTAGCGAAGGTGCTTCAATTAAGAATGCTGATTCTTTAATTGATTTAGGTACTACTGCAACTGATGAACAGTTAAACACACTTGGTATTAAAGCAACTGATGACAAGACTGTTGTCGTTGATCTTGAAAAGAATGTTCCATATTTTGTAGGTTTAATGTCATTCCCATGTTATTTCCCACAGAACCAGAAGTTCGTTGAAAAATGTGGTAAGAACTATGCAACTAAGCCTGAATATATTTTAGGTAATGGTGCTTATAAGATGACTAAGTGGATCAAGGGTAACAAGGCTACATTCACTAAGAATGATAAGTACTATGATGCAAAGTCTGTTAAGACTAAGAACTTAGAAATGTACTTAGTACAGGATCCTAAGACTGCTGCTCAGAACTTCGATAATGGTAAAGTTGATTATGCTACAATCAATTCTACATTAGTAGATAAGTATAAAGGTAAAGATACTTTCAAGGCTATCAGAGAAGGATATCTTGCTTACTTAATCTGTAACTTCAAAGCAGATACTACCGCAAACAAAAACTTAAGACATGCATTATCTTATGCAATCAATAGAAAAGATTTATGTGATAACATCTTAAAAGATGGTTCACAGCCAGCTACTGGTTTTGTACCAGCTCAGTTATGTAAGAGCCCTTCAGGTAAGGATTTCCGTGAAGAATCTGGTAAATATACAGACTATGATGTAAAGAAAGCACAGGAATACTTAGATGCTGCTAAGAAAGAATTAGGTACTGATACAATCACAGTTGATTTATTATATGGTACTGATGAATCTCCAATGGATACTTTCGCAGAATACTTACAGGGTTCATTTACTAAGTTAAAGGGCTTAAAAGTTAACATGGTAGCTACTGTTAAGAAAGACAGAATCTATAACAGAGAAGCAAGTGGTAACTTCCAGATTGCCTGCACTCGTTGGGCTCCAGACTATGCTGATCCAACTACTTTCTTAAACGTTCTTGCAAGCAGTAACTCAAACAACTATGGTAAATGGGAAAATGCGCAGTACAACTCATTATTAAAACAGGCTCAAAATGAAACTGACGTAAATAAACGTTGGAATGAATTGCTTGAAGCTGAAAAAGTAATGATGGACGATATGCCAAATATTCCAGTTGTTCAAACTGGTACAGCTGCATTACAGGCTAAGAACGTTAAGGGATTAGTTCATAATACAGTAAGTACTCCATACGTATTCAAATATGTAACACTTTAATAACATACAAAGAGGCAGGCAACTGCCTCTTTTATATTGATAATTCATGCTATACACTTTAGTATTAATAATAAGGAAGTGATAGAATGAGAAATAAGAATATATTCACAATACCTAATATATTATCTATGTTCAGATTGTTGCTGTTGCCGGTAATTGTATATATGTATATAAACCAAAAGGATTATGTCTTAACAGGAATATTATTGGTTATATCAGGCCTGTCTGATTTGTTAGATGGATATATAGCTCGCACATTTAATATGATGAGTGATCTAGGTAAAATACTTGATCCTGTAGCGGATAAAGCAACCCAAGCAGTAGTACTTCTATGTCTTATGACACGCTTTAGATGGCTTGTTATTCCTTTCATATGCATTCTTATTAAAGAACTGTTTATGAGTTGTATTGGTATGGTTGTTATTAAAAAAACAGGAGAAGTAAATGGGGCAGTGTGGCATGGTAAAGTTGCTACATGCATGTTAGATTTTATGATTATTGTGCATATTGTCTTCTATAAGATTTCCTATACTTTTTCTATTGTTCTTACAATTATCTCTACACTTCTTATTCTTCTATCATTCTATCTATATGCAAAAGAGAATATCAACATACTAAAAAAGGTGGGTTAAATCCCACCTTTTAGCTTCTTACTTTGAAATATGTTGCTGAAGTATCCTTTAAAGCGTCTTCTAAATCTTTAAGTTCTACTTTATCAGTAATATAAATATGATCTTCACCAAATGAATAGTATTCATCATAATTTAAATTGAGTGGCTGTTCACTTCTTACATAATACTTAGAAGATGTAATAGGATAGACGTTTTCAGTATAATCATAATCATGTGTCCATACATCTTTCTTAGCTGTCTTAATAATATCAGCCACTACAGCACTTGCAGTGACATAACGTCCTGCACCCTTACCATAGAATAATACGTTTTCTAGATAATCACATGTAATTTCTACTACATTATAAGCATCCATGACATTACCTACAATTTCACTCATTGGAACGAGAGTAGGAGATACATCAATACCTAAACCATTTTCTAGTTTTTTACTCATCGCAATCAACTTAATTCTATAACCAAGCTTCTTTGCATAATCCATATCTTTCTTAGTGACATTACGAATACCAGTACATTTGATCTTATCAAAATCAAAGAATGTACCAAAAGCATTCATAGTAAGAATATAGATTTTATGTGCTGCATCATAACCATCTAAATCTAGTGCAGCATTGGCTTCTACATAACCAAGATTCTGAGCAATCTTCAATGCTTCCTCAAAATCAAGATTATCTCTTTCCATTAAAGTGAGAATGAAGTTGGTTGTACCATTTAAGATACCTTCAACCTTATTAATATTGTTTGCTACTAGATCTTCCTTAGCAGGTACAACAACTGGAATACCTCCACCAACACTTGCTTCATAATAAAGGTTGACACCATTTTCTCTGGCAACAGTAAAGAGTTCTTTCGCATCATGGGCAATAAGAGCTTTATTTGCAGTTACTACATGCTTCTTCTTATTTAATGCATCTAAGATGATCTTCTTTGCGATAGTAGTACCACCAATAAGTTCTACTACAACATCCACATCTTCATCATTGATGACTTCATGATAATCCTGTGTATAAATAATACCATCAGGAAGGTCTACATCCTCAAGTGCACAACCGTACTTAACGACTACTTCTTCCCCAATTGTTTTTTCGAGTCTTTCTTTTTCTTTTGTAAGAATATCTACAGTTCCGAAACCAACAGTTCCTAGACCAATAACACCAATAATCATTTAAAATTCCTCCCCAATAGTATTAGAATTGTATAAAATTTACCATATTCATATAATGCTGTCAATTATCCATGAGTTAAAATTTGTATAATATGCGATAAATATTAGAATATTTAGAAATTAAACAAAAAAAGAGGAATTAATCCTCTTTTAAAATATCCTGAATAGCTTCACTTAAGCTTTCTACAACCTTTTCAGCTTTATCTTTAAGTTCATTTGGGGCATAAGTAAATGTATAACCATGTTTGACACTATCTAATAAAGGAAGATCATTCCATGAATCTCCTATACCATATACATTACTCTCATTAATATTAAAATAATCTACAACATGATTAACTCCTGTTCCCTTAGAACATCCTACACCACATACATCCACATGATTTTTATTCTGGAATGCCGCACATGTATCACTATAATATTCATTAATATAATCCATGGCCTTTTTCGCATCCTCTAAATCCCCTTCAGGAAAATGAAATGAGAATGCGTCTGAATCATTAAATGTAAGTTCATCCAAAGAATCAATAGTAATTCCCCAGCTTTCATCTTCTGGACGATACATATAAATCTCATCCTTATATACAATAGACATATGTACAGGAATCGCTTCTGAGATTTCTCTTACTATATTCATAGGAATTGATTTCTCAAAAATGATTTCTTCTTTCTTATTAAAGATCACACCACCACTTAAAGTAATATAGAAATCAAAGTCTATCTCAGTTAATGGATGCTCTCTATCCCCACCAAAAGGATATTTAATTCCTTCTAACTGTCTTCCTGTACATAATCCAAATAGATTTCCCTGTTTCTGGAATGTACGAATCGCTTCTACATCTTCCTTGTGTACACCATCACTAAAAAATAATGTATTATCAAAATCACTCGCCAAAATTTTCATCTTTTTCTCTCCTATATATATAAGAATAAGGAAAATAGATAAAAAAAGCCATAGTAAAGTGACATAAAACGCTTACATTAAACAAAGGTGGATATTTGTTTATTGTTGCATTCATACGATAGGTGTATAACTAATGCAGAAAATAGGTATGAAATAAATGACTTATGGTCATATTGCCTATTTCCTAAAAAAGATATCCATTATGTTCGTTATTTCACAAAAAAACATGTTAACGCTTTACAAAATTAAGAGTATAATGGATTCATCAACCATGATACATATACATTTGATATGTCTGAATATGTCTGTTTGATATAGATGACGCTTTTTTATCACGATGAATTGTTTTTGGTTGAATTTTAAAATTTTTAGGAGTATTATCCTAGAGAATCAAAAAGAAGGAGGTATGTGGATTGGATAAAATGATTCTTGATATCATAGCTGTAGACCACAGATGTGCTCAGGCTGTAAAAGATGCCAAAAAGAAGAGACAGGATACAACTGCAGATATGAACAGTAAGAAGAAGGAAATCTACGATTCTTTCGTTAAAGAGTATCAGGTTACACTTGATGCAAAGAAGAAAGAGTTACAGGAAAGAATTGACGCAACAAAGAAGAAGAATGAAGAGGATTACAATTCTTCTGTTGAGAAGATCACCAGCCTTTATGAAGCCCACAAGGAGGAGTGGGTTGCATCTATCGTAGACAGATGTAAAGAAGTTTAGAGGTGAGATTATGAGTTTTTCATCTAATGCAGTTCTTGCTAAAGCAAGATCTATGTATGGTAAACATCTCACTCCTGAAAGCTATGATGAACTTTTAAAGAAAAGAACTGTCAACGATGTTGTCAGTTACTTAAAGAGTGAAACAGCATATGGTCCTATTCTTGAAGGTTTGAAAGAAACAAACATTCATAGAGGACAGTTGGAATCACTTCTTGATGAAGAGGAATTCTTACGTGCTATAAGATTGATTCATTATGCACCTAAGGGTGACCAGAAGTTTTATCAGCTAGGTATTATTAGACGTGAAATAGCTGTACTATTGAGTAAAGTACGTTTATTCAATAGTGATGAAACATTGAATTCTGAATTAGATATACCTTCATACCTACCTCGTTATTCAACGTTTGATCTTTATGGCTTGTTAAGTATTGAGGATTATCCATCATTATTAAGATATATGGAGAAAACACGTTATTACCATATATTACAGAAATATATGCCTGTAGATGATGAGAAGATCGATACAAACATGATGGAACTTGATTTCAAACGTGCTTACTATAAGTTATTCGTTGAAACAGTGAAATCTACATTTAAAGGTAAAAAACAGAAGGATCTACTTACTATGATCTATACTCAGATTGAGTTAGAAAATATTACGAAGATCTATAGATTTAAACGATTCTTTAATTCTAAGCCTGAACAAATCAAGAAACAGTTGATCTTGGATTACTCACGTATTCCACAATCAGTAATGAATGAATTGATTGAAACAAAAGATGCAGAGGAGTTCTTAAAAAAGCTTGCTTCATCACCTTACAAGTTATATGTGGATGATCAGGAATTCGTTTATATTGAATACTATACAGATAAAATCAAATATAATCTTGCAAAGAGATATATGAGATTTACTACAGATGCTGCCATGGTTTACATGACATATCTGATTGTATTCGAAAATGAAGTTGAAAATCTAAAACATATCATTGAAGGTTTAAGATATGGTGAAGAGGCTGAAAAAATAGCCCAGCTGCTTATCTACTAGGGGGAATAACATGGCAATAGAAGAAATGGAATTGCTGGACATGACCTTTGATAAGAAATACTTAAAAGAGGTTCTATGTCAGTTAAAAGAAACAAAGTATTTTTATCCTCAGCCAGCTACAAAGATTGTAAATAACGTTAAAGATGTATTTACAATGACACCTGATGAGGATTATAAGAACATGCTTGATGAATTAAAAGAGCTTGCTGAACATGTAAAGCTTGATACATCAAGTGTAAAAGAAGGATCTATTCATTTCGCAAAAGAAGATTATCGTAAGGCACTCGATGATGTGACAAAAGAAGTAAAGCAATATCTTGATATTAAAGAAGAATTTGTGACTGAACGTGGACAGAACCAGGCTGCTTATGAAATCCTAGAAGGTCTTTCTAATACAGAATTAAATATGGATGAGGTTAAAGAATGCGAATATATGGAAGCAAGATTTGGCCGTATTCCTAGAAGAAACAAAGACAAACTTGACTACTATAGAGGACAGTCAATTATGTTCTTAGATCTTGGTGAAGATGCTAAAAGTGTTTATTGTCTCTATATGACAACTAAGGCTGCTATCTTAAAGGCAGATAACATCTTCCAGTCAGTTGGCTTTGAAGAAATTGAAATTCCTGATTTCGTTCATGGTAGAATGGAAGACGCAAAGAAGGAATTACTAGAAGAAATTGAAAGTATGAATGCTTCTATTCGTAAAGCAGACAGCCGTTTAGAAGGTATTAGAGATGCACATGAAGAAGAATTATTAAAGATGTTTGCTGATCTTACTTTTGCTGCTAGAATTGAAGAATTCAAAGTATTTGTTGTTGATTATCAATCTAAATATGCTATCTATGGATTTGTACCTGTAAGAGTCGCTAAAGATATTAAGAAGGCTTTTGAAAAGTACAACGTAGAATATCAGGACTTGCCTGCAGATATTTATGGTGATCAGCAGATCATTGCACCAACACTTACTAATAACTATCCATGGGCTAAACCATTTGAAGCGATCTCCAAAGTTAAACAGAGTGATCGTGTGGATACTACTTTAGCCACTGCAGTACTATTTATCTTAGTATTTGCATTAATGCTAGGTGATATTGGTTTAGGTGTTGTGCTTGTATTACTTGGATTACTTATGAGAAAGAAAACTTCAGGAAAGATGATTAATGTTCTTGGTATTGCATCTTTTGTGGGAGGTTTAATTTATGGTGATGCTTTCTATAGTATTCATCTTTATCCATCAGTAATCCCTGTTGCAGATGCATTTAGTTATCAGCGCTTCATTAATGCGATTCTCTTACTTATTGTAGGACAGTTCTGCATTGGTAAAGTAAAAGCTATCTATAACGAACAATCAATGATTAATAAGGTATTCTCTATCAAGGGTGTCGTTGGCATCGTCATGGGACTTGCAGTAGCTGCTTATGTTGCAATTGCTGTAGATACAACTTGGCATGTCTCTTATTTACCATTAGTTGTTGTACTTGTATTAGGCATTGTATTGAACTTCATTAAGAAAGCGCTCGATAAGAAACAATAGAAGGGAGGATACTATGGCTATCTCAAAACTGCAGCTCGTTGAGATAGAATTCCCTGAAACAATGAGTGATGAAGTATTATCTAAGCTTGTTGATTCAGAAAAATTTCATCCAGAGCCAGCATCAAAGTTTGTGGATTCAGTAAGAGGTCTTAAGGTCATGAATAAGGATAATCCTTATGCTGATTTATTAGGACGTATGGATGAAGCAACTGAAAAGTATGGTATTCATATCAATACATCAGAAAAGCCTCAGATCATCAATATTGTAGAAGCAGATGATTACTTCTGCGAATGTCTTGATGAAGCAAACAAAATCTCACGTGTTAAAAATGAATTACAGGTTATGATTGATGAAAACAATCAGGCCAAAAAGTACTTGAAATATATGAAGGATCTCGATATAGACTTCGATGACCTTTTCTCAAGCGAATATATTCAGGTTAGATTTGGTAAGTTACCTACAATGAATCTTGATAAGTTATCTTATTATGATTCACAGGAATTCTTATTTAAATCAATCTATCAGGATGCAAAGACATGTTATTGTTTCTATATAACATCTCCTTCTAATGCTCCTGAAATAGATAACATATTCTCTTCATTATTCTTTGAACGTATTCATATTCCTGAATTCCTTCATGGAACTCCAGGTGAATCATTAGAAATTATTGAAGAAGAGAATGCAACTGCAGAAGCCTCTATCAAGCAATGTGATGGTAAATTAAGAGATTTATTCAGTAAAAAAGAAAAAGATTTATCAATCATTTATGCTTCATGTCAGGAACTTAATAAGACAAGTGAAGCACAGAGATATGTCGTGGTATTTGGAAACAATGCTGCTATCTATGGTTTCTGTGATAAACATTATGCACACTCTTTAAAAGAAGAACTTGAACAGATGGACAAGGTGCATGTTGAAATCAAACCAGCAATGGGAGATTCAAGACTTTATCCACCTACAAAACTCAAGAGCAACTGGTTCTCAAGACCATTCAAGATGTTCGTTGAGATGTATGGTGTTCCATCTTACACAGACTTTGACCCAACAAATTTCGTTGCGGTAACATATACATTCTTATTCGGTATGATGTTCGCCGATGTTGGTCAAGGTATCCTGCTTTCAATCATTGGTTTCCTTGCTTATAAATTAAAAGGCATGAAGCTTGGTGAAGTAGGTATGCGTATTGGTATTTCATCTGCAATATTTGGTGTAATCTTTGGTTCAGTATTTGGATCAGAAGAAATCCTCGTTCCATTCTTTGCACCAATGGCATCTGAAAATACTATGACGTTATTAGGTGTTGCAATTGGTGTAGGTGTATGTTTAATCATCATCTCAATCCTATTCAATATCTATTTAAATTTAAAGAAGAAACATTGGGGAGAATTATTATTCTCTCAAAATGGTGTCGCTGGTTTAATATTCTATGTTGCAGTATTAGTACTCGCAATGAATATGTTATTAAACCTTGGCTTAAATATCCCAATGGGTATCTATGTCGCAATCTTTATCATTGCCCCACTTGTAATGATCTTCTTAAAAGAACCTCTTACTTACAAACTTGAAGGTAAGAAGATGTTCCCACATGGATTTGGTAACTTCTTTACTGAATCATTCTTCGAGATGATCGAAGTATTGTTGACATTTGTTGCCAACACTATGTCATTCCTACGTGTCGGCGGTTTCGTCTTATCACACGCTGGTATGATGCTTGTTGTTTACACACTAGCTGAAATGGTTGGTGGATTCGGTTATATTATCGTTCTAATTATTGGTAACGCATTTGTAATGTGTCTAGAAGGATTAATTGTCGGTATCCAGGTATTACGTCTTGAATTCTATGAATTATTCAGTCGTTACTATGAAGGTAATGGTAAACCATTTGTATCTATGAAAGAAAGTCTAGAATAACGGAGGAAGAAAAAATGACTACTATCTTAACATTCATTATCCCTGCATTAATTGTTGTATTATTATCTTTACCACTAGTAAATGTATTCAAAGGTAAAGTTACTGCTAAGAGCGCTAAAATGCGTCTTGGTACTCATATCTGTGGTTTCTTTGGTGCTGTAGCACTTGTATTATTCCTTACATATGCAAATAGCCCAGTATTAGCTGCTGGTGCTGACAAGATGACTGGTTCTATCGCTCAGGGTCTTGGTTTCATTGGTGCTGCTCTTGCAACTGGTTTATCTGCTCTTGGTGCTGGTATTGCCGTAGCTGCTGCTGCTCCTGCTGCAATTGGTGCATTCTCTGAAAATGCTGAAAACTTCGGTAAATCATTGATCTTCGTTGCCTTAGGTGAAGGTGTTGCCATCTATGGTCTATTAATCTCAATCTTAATTATCAACACACTATAGGAGATTACTATGAAGTTCTTTCTGATCAGTGATAATATCGATACCCTCACTGGTCTAAGACTCGTGGGTATTGAAGGCAAAGTTGTTCATACCCGTCATGATTTCTTAAGCTTACTTGAAAATAAGATGAGAGATCCTGAAATCGCAATTATCTTGGTCACTACTAAGTTAATTGAACTTTGTCCTGATATTATCTCAGAAATTAAATTAAAACAGCCAAAGCCTCTTATTACAGAGATTCCTGACCGTCATGGACACTCTAAGATTGGTGAAGCCATCGATGGTTATGTCTCTGAGGCAATAGGCGTTAAGCTATAGGAGAGTATACAATGGAAGAAAATCAAGAAGTATTTCTCTCAATGAAGAATGAGATTGAAAAACAGTCTCAAAGAGAAGTCGATGCAATCATGGCTGAAGTAAAGAAGATGGAAGAAGAAGCTTATTCTTCTATGCGTGCTGAAGCTAAGAAAGATGCAGATTTAAGACTTAAACAGGAATTAGATGAAATGCAGTCAGAATCAGCTGCAGAAATTTCTGAATCCCATGTTGAGAGACAGAAAAAGCTTATTAATAAACGTGATGAGTATGTGGCTACAATCTTCAAGAATGCGAGAGAAGAATTAGTCGCATTTACAAAAACACCTGAATACAAAGAATTCATGGTCAACAAGGCTAAGAAACTTGCAGGTGATTATATGCCTCATTCAGTTATTTATGTAAAAGAAGAAGACTTAGGTCTTGCTGATGATTTAAAAGCTGCTTATGGTGATGCTGAAGTGAAAGCTGGAGATATCACTATTGGTGGTTTAATTGTTGAAAACACAGAAAGTTCTATTGTTCATGATGAAACATTAGAATTCGCATTAAAGAATCAGAAAGAATGGTTCAACCAGCATTCTGGTTTAATCATTAATAAATAAAAGAAGGGGGATAAACAAGTTGAAAGAAAATTTAATTTATTCAATCAACGGCCCGGTTGTTAAAGTAAAAGATACAGATGCCTTTTCAATGCTTGAAATGGTGTATGTAGGTAACAGTAAATTAATGGGTGAAGTTATCTCTATTACTAAAGAATTTACTACTATCCAGGTTTATGAAACAACTACAGGTCTTAAACCAGGTGAACCAGTATTCCCAACAGGTCAGCCTATTTCTGTAACACTTGGTCCTGGTATCTTAAGAAATATTTATGATGGTATTGAAAGACCACTAGAAGAAATCGCAAAAGAAAGTGGTGCTTTCATTCCTACAGGTAGTGCTGTAGAACCACTAGATACAAAGAAATTATGGGATGTCACTTTAACTGTTAAAGTAGGTGACCATGTTGAAGGTGGTACTGTATATGCCAAGATTCCTGAAACAGACATGATCGAACATAGATGTATGGTTATGCCAGGTATGTCAGGTACAGTTACTGAAGTAAAAGAAAATGGTCAGTATACAATCAATGATGTAGTTATGGTCTTCACTGATGATGAAGGTGTAGCTCATGAATGTACATTAACTCAGAAATGGCCAATCAAGACACCTCGTCCAGTCAACAAACGTTTACCTATCAGTATGCCACTAGTTACTGGTCAGCGTGTTATCGATACATTGTTCCCTATCGCAAAAGGTGGAACAGCTGCAATCCCAGGAGGATTCGGTACTGGTAAGACAATGACTCAGCATCAGCTTGCTAAATGGTGTGATGCCGATATTATCGTCTATGTAGGTTGCGGTGAACGTGGTAACGAAATGACTCAGGTTCTTGAAGAATTCCGTGAACTCGTTGACCCTAAGAGTGGTAAGCCATTAGTAGACAGAACTGTCCTCATTGCGAATACATCTAACATGCCAGTTGCTGCCCGTGAAGCATCTATTTATACAGGTGTAACACTTGCTGAATATTATCGTGACATGGGTTACCATGTTGCTATCATGGCTGACTCAACATCTCGTTGGGCTGAAGCCTTAAGAGAAATCTCTGGTCGTCTTGAAGAAATGCCAGCAGAAGAAGGTTTCCCAGCTTACTTACCTTCTAGATTATCTCAGTTCTATGAAAGAGCTGGTTATATGGAGAACTTAAATAACACAAATGGTTCAGTTACAATCATCGGTGCCGTATCTCCACAGGGTTCTGACTTCTCAGAACCAGTTACTCAGAATACTAAACGTTTCGTACGTACATTCTGGGCTCTTGATAAAGCATTAGCTTATGCAAGACACTATTTCGCTATCAACTGGAACTTATCTTATTCAGAATATATTCCAGATCTTGAAAGATGGTATTCAAAGAATGTTGATCCTAAATTCATGAGAGATAGACAGGAATTAGCTTCTATTCTTGCAGAAGAAACTAAATTAATGGAAATCGTACAGTTAATGGGTTCTGACGTTTTACCAGATGATCAGAAGCTTGTTATTGAAGTAGCCAGAGTAGTTCGTGTAGGTTACTTACAGCAGAACGCTTTCCATAAAGATGATACTTATGTACCACTTGAAAAACAGCTTAAGATGATGGAAGTAATCCTTTACTTAAATAACCGTTGTCAGCAGGTTGTTGCTCAGGGTAAACCTATTCGTACAATCATTGAAACAGGTATCTTCGATGAAGTTGTTAAGATGAAATATGATGTACCTAATAATGATTTAAGTAAATTTGATTACTATTATAAGAAGATTGATGCAATTTGTGCATCTATTGACTAAGGAGGGGTAACATGGCACTTCAATATGTAGGTTTAAGTGAAATTAATGGACCACTCGTCGTATTAGATCACGTTAAAGATGCATCTTATGATGAAATGGTTGAACTACAGTTAAAAGATGGTTCAACACGTTCTGGTCGTATTGTAGAAATTGAAGGTGAAAGAGTTGTTGTTCAGGTATTTGAAGGAACTAACGCTTTATCACTTGCGAATACTAAGACAAGACTATTAGGTCATCCAATGGAATTACCATTATCAATGGAAATGCTTGGCCGTGTCTTCTCTGGTGCAGGTAGACCAATTGATGGTCTTGGAGATATTTATGCTGAAAAGAGTGCTGATATCAATGGTCAGCCTCTTAACCCAGTTTCTCGTGTATATCCAAGAAACTATATCAACACAGGTATTTCTTCTATTGACTGTCTAATGACTCTAATTAGAGGTCAGAAGCTACCAATCTTCTCAGGTTCTGGTTTACCTCATAACCAGTTAGCTGTACAGATTGTAAAACAGGCTAAAATTGCCGATGAAGCAGGACAAGGCTTCGCTGTTGTCTTTGCTGCAATGGGTGTTACTAATGACGTAGCTAACTACTTCAGAAGATCATTTGAAGAAGCAGGGGTTATGCAGAGAGTAGTTATGTTCATGAACTTATCTAATGACCCAATCATCGAACGTATCTTAACACCTCGTTGTGCATTAACTGCTGCTGAATATCTAGCATTTGAACATGATATGCATGTTCTTGTAATCTATACTGATGTTACTTCTTATTGTGAAGCATTACGTGAATTCTCTTCAAGTAAAGGTGAAATCCCAGGTCGTAAAGGTTATCCAGGTTATCTTTATTCTGACCTTGCTTCATTATATGAAAGAGCTGGTATTGCAAAGGGCGCTAAGGGTTCTGTTACACAGATTCCAATCCTTACAATGCCTAACAACGATATTACACACCCAGTTCCTGACTTAACTGGTTACATCACAGAAGGACAGATTACTCTTGATCCTGAATTAAATGCGACTGGTATTTATCCACCAGTTGGTGTTCTTCCATCACTTTCAAGACTTATGAAGGATGGTATCGGTGAAGGCTTTACAAGAGCTGACCACCAGGATGTTGCCAACCAGTTATTTGCATGTTATGCCCATGTACAGGATGTTAAGTCATTAACATCAGTTATCGGTGAAGATGAATTATCAGAAGCTGATAAGAAATATATGGAATTTGGTCGTCTTTTCGAGCAGCACTTCCTTAATCAGGGATTCGATACAAATAGATCTATCGAAGAAACCCTAGACCTTGGATGGTTACTATTATCAGTTCTTCCAAAGAATACATTGGACCGTATTGATAATGCTGTTGTAGATAAATTCTATGATCATGAAAAAGCAGTCAAAGAATTTAATTTACACGAAGATGTAGTCATCAAAGAATTGAAAGACGCTGTAACTAATGGCTAATCAGGTTGTCCCTACTAAAGGGAATTTGATGGCAACCAAGAAGTCTCTTGAACTTGCTAGACTTGGTTATGACCTGCTCGATAAGAAAAGAAATGTCTTAATTAAAGAAATGATGTCATTACTTGATGATGTAAAAGAAATCCGTGATGACATCACTGATTCTTATGATCGTGCTTATGCAGCATTACGTGAAGCAAATGAATCTTTAGGTATTATTTCTGATGTTGTAGAAGGTGTACCTATTGATGAAGGTATTAGTGTCAAGTATCGTTCAGTTATGGGTGTAGAATTACCTAAGATTGAATATGAGAAAACACCATTAAGAGTTGGTTATGGTTTTGAACGTGCGAACTCTAAGGTAGATTATGCTTATATCTGTTTCTATCATGTAAAAGAAATGACAGTAAAGCTTGCAGAAGTAGAAAACTCTGTATATCGTCTAGCGAATAATATTCGTAAGACACAAAAGCGTGCTAACGCATTACAGAACATCTCTATCCCTCGTTTTGAAGCGACTGTAAAGATGATTACAGAAGCCTTGGATGAAAAGGACAGAGAAGAATTCTCAAGACAGAAAGTTATTAAAGCACAAAAGAATAGACAAGAAGCTGCAAAAAGAAAGGCATAAGAGGCTCTAAGTCAATAGTGGAAGGGCCTAGGAGATAGCGAAAGCTATCTCCTTTTTTTAGTTGTATAGCTATAAACATATCGTTTTTACAAGTTTGATCTTGTCATTCATCTTTTTGAAAATTTCGTAAAGGATGTATAAAAGTATTATTTTAATGAACTTTGATTATCTTCTATGCTTATCGAGAGTATATATGAAGCAGGAGTGGATGTTTTTAGACTGTTGACAAACTAAAATGTTGACAGTCTTTTATTTTAGCCATGATTCTTGAAACTACCTTATTGAAATAAATGCATAAAAAAATTAAAAATCATACATAATTCACTTTTAATAGAATATATACTAATTATGTCGACAAGAAGTACTGATGTACAAATAAAATGAAATAGAAATAAGGAGAGAATAGTATGAATTTTTTTGACAAGTTTCAAAATGGCTTGGAAAAAGTAGTTGGTCCATTTGCGACAGCTGTAGGTAAAAGTAAGTATATCCAGGCATTAACAGAAGGTTTTATGTATTCAATGCCTCTTACGTTAGGTGTCGCTTTGATTGCAGTATTGGCAAATTTACCAATTGAGCCATGGACTCAATTTTTAAAGAATACTGGGATGTATTCAACAGCATTAGAGGTCGTTTCTTTAACATTATCATTGTTAGCTGTTTATGTAGTAGGGGCAATTGGTTATGCTTATACAAAAAAAGAAAATGAAAAAGGAATTATCGGTGCAATTATTGCGTTAGCATCTTTTATTGTTTTAATTCCTGTTCAGAGATTTACGACTGAACAAGGAAAAAGTGTTTCAACACTTGCTACTAGTTATTTAGGAAGTGACGGAATCTTTTTAGCTATTATTTTAGGATTAGCAGTACCAAGTCTTTATTGTTGGTTAATGAAAAAGAACCTAAGATTAAAACTACCAGATTCAGTACCACCAATGGTTTCTCAATCATTAGCACCAACATTTGTTACAATGATTATATTTACAACAATCTTTGTGATTAAATATGCATGTACTTTTACACCATATGGTAATTTATTTACTCTTGTATCAACACTTATTGGTAAACCAATTGCAGCTTTTGGAGCAAATCCAGTTTCATTAATCATAGTATTTACATTAATGAATTTAATTTGGTTCTTTGGTGTTCATCCTAATGCTATTTTAATGCCATATATGCCAATTTTAACACTTGTAAATCTAGCAAACCAAGAAGCATTTTTAGCAGGTAATGCTTTACCATATTTAACATTCGCTGTTGTTGCAACATGTGTCCAAATTGGTGGAGCTGGTAATACTTTAGGATTATGTATTGCAAGTTTCTTTGCTAAATCTGAAAAGTATAAAGCAATGAGAAAACTTGTTACACCAGCAAATATATTCAATATTAATGAACCAGTTATTTTTGGATTCCCAGTAATGTTAAATCCACTTTATTTCTTCCCAATGGTATTTTCACCAGCAATTGTAGGTCTAATAACATATGGATTATGTCAAATTTTTACATTTAATATTAATCCAACTATTGCAATGCCTTGGGTTACACCTGGATTTGTTACAGCATTCTTCCAGGGTGGCTTATCATTATTGTTAGTTTGGATTCTAGCAGTATTTATTGACTTTATTCTATATTTACCATTCTTCTTAATTGACGATAAGAATACTTTGAAATTAGAACAAGAAAATACAAAGTAGAAGTAATTACTTTTACTTTTTAAGGAGGACAATATGGCAAGAATTCAATGTAATGTTATTTCATATACATTAAAAAGAACAGTAGATATTAATGTGATTCTACCATCGGTTTCAATTCCTGAATCACTTTTTGAAGATGAATGTCATCATGACTATACACATAAATATCCAGTAGTTTATTTATTACATGGTTTTGGTAATAATCATGCACAATGGTGTGGTTATTCCAATGTTGAGCTATATGCTGAAGAAAGAAAAATTGCTATTGTGATGATTTCTGGAGAGAATAAGAACTATTTAAATCAAGAACAAGATATGTTCTATGATTTTATTGAAAATGAGTTGATAGAATATATTGAAGGTGTTTTCCCAATATCTTCTAGAAAAGAAGATCGTTTTATTGCTGGTTTATCAATGGGTGGTTTTGGTGCCCTTTATCACGGTCTAAAAAATACTGATAAATATAGTGCTATTGGTGCATTTTCACCAGCTATACAAATGAGGGATGTAGATGTGGATCTATTTAAAGAATTAGATAAAAGTGACGCAAATATTCCTATTTATATTACTTGTGGAAATAAAGATTTCTTGTATGAATTAAATCTAAAGTTTGTTGATGCTTTAAAACAAAAGCGTGTTGAATATACATGGATCAGCGAAGAAGGATATGAGCATGAATGGCGTTTTTGGGATTTAGCAATTGAAAGATTTTTAGATTGGATTGATCGTAAAGATTATTATAAAAATACTAAAAGAAAGGTATAGGGATAGATATGAGTTTTCCAAGTGATTTTTTATGGGGTGGTGCAACAGCCGCTAACCAATATGAAGGTGGTTATTTAAGTGGTGGCAAGGGTTTAGCTACTGCTGATGTTTTGACTAATGGAAGTAAAAGTGAACCCCGTAGAATGGTTGTTGAATTAAGTGATGGTACACGTCAAGTTATCGGTAGATTGCAAGATGTACCAGATAAGGCTAAAGCTATTGTTTCAGATGAGATGTATTATCCAAGTCATGTGGCAACAGATTTTTATCATCATTATAAAGAAGATATTGCTTTAATGGGGGAAATGGGATTTAAAACCTTTAGAATGTCTATTAATTGGTCTAGAATTTATCCAAATGGGGATGATTTACAACCTAACGAAGAAGGTTTACAATTTTATGATAATGTTTTTGATGAATGCTTAAAATATGGGATTGAACCATTAGTTACAATTAATCATTTTGATTTGCCAATTAACCTAGCATATAAATACGAAGGCTGGTTAGATCGTAAAACAATTCAATTCTTTGAAAACTATTGTCAAACAATCTTTACTAGATATAAAGATAAAGTTAAATATTGGCTAACGTTCAATGAAATAAATTTCTTAAGAGATTATGGAACTTTAGGTATTTGCGAGGCCTCAAATAACCAAAAGCAGCAACAAGCAATCTACCATGTGTTACTTGCGAGTGCCAAAGCTGTTACACTTGGTCATCAAATTAATCCTGAATTTAAAATAGGCTTAATGATTGCTAATATCTTATTCTATCCTGAAACATGTAATCCAAATGATGCTCTTGCTGAAATGGAAATAGCTAGAGATTTTAAAGATTTTTACTATGATGTTCAATGTAGGGGTTATTATCCAAATTATAAATTAAAGGATTTAGAAAGAAAAAATGTAAATCTAGTTAAAGAAGATGGGGATGATGAAATCCTAAAAGATGGTACAGTAGATTTTATATCTTTTAGTTATTATAACTCTTCAGTCATTTCTACAAGAAACAATTCAGAAGAATCATCAGGTAACCAACTAGGTGGCACTAAAAATCCATATTTAGAAGAATCAGAATGGGGATGGCCAATAGATCCTCAAGGTTTAAGACTTGTTTTAAATAGATTATACGATAAATATCAATTACCATTAATGATTGTTGAAAATGGCTTAGGTGCAATAGATACAATTGAAGAAGATGGTTCTATTAATGATGATTATAGAATTGATTATTTAAGAAAGCATATTGAACAAATAGATAAAGCAATTAACTATGATGGTGTTGAAGTATGGGGTTATACTCCATGGGGATGTATTGATCTTGTTTCTGCAGGAACTGGAGAAATGAAAAAAAGATATGGTTTTGTCTATGTAGACATGGATGATTATGGAAATGGTAGTTTAAAAAGAAAAAAGAAAAAATCATTTGAATGGTATAAAAGAGTCATTCAATCAAATGGAAACGATTTGTAAAATAGAAAAGTCTAAAAAAATATGCTAAAATGTCATAGGTGATGACAATGAAAATTATTTTTGATGATGAATATGAAAATGTTGATAAAGATATTTCAACAATGAAAAAATATGATAAAAATAAATATTGTGTTTTTATTGATGGTGCTGGCTATAACCGAGAATTACGAATTATAGATGCTCATTGGCATGAATGGTTGGAAATCATCTATATTATAGATGGAGAAACATCAATTAATACACCTAAAGGATCTCTATTATTAAAAAAAGGGGATTTTGCTGTTGTGGGTATGCAACTTCTTCATGAAATCATAGGGCATTTAGGTGATTATCGATTTCAATGTATACAGATAAATATGGGCTTTATTCTGCAAAATATGGCTCCGACTTTATTAAATGATATAGTATTTAAGATAAAAAATGTAGAAGAATTTAAATGTCATTTTTCTAATATTGTTCGTTTGATGAAAAGAGATGATATTATCTCTCAATTAGAATATAAAGCTCACATTATTAATTTGTTAGCACAATGTATTAAAGAGTCCAATGTTAATATTGAAAAGAATGACTATGAAGTAAATGATATCTTTTCAGATATGCTATTTTATATAAGCACGCACTACCAAGAGAACATTTCTTTAAAAGAATTATCTAATAAATTTCATTACACAACACAACATATATCGTTATTATTCAAGAAAATGTTAGATATAACATATTATACGTATCTTACAAAAATAAGATTAGATCATGCAAAATTCTTACTTATGACAACTAATAAACGTATTATAGATATTGCATTAGAATGTGGGTTTTCTAATGAACATGTTTTAATAAATCGGTTTAATAAGGTTTATGGACAAACCCCTTTACAATATCGAAAAGATAATATGATTAAATAGACTACCTAGGGTAGTCTATTTTTATAGGAGGAAATAATGGATATACTTACAATAGATGTAGGAGGAACCTACATTAAATATGGTTTAATTGATAATCAACTTAATATTACAAATAAAGATAAAATTAAAACACCGTATCATAATAAAGAAGATTTTTTATTAACACTAAAAGATTTATATCTCAAATTTAAAAATCAAATAGAAGGTATTGCACTCTCAGTTCCTGGTAGAATATCTTCAACAGGAGATATGCTCAGTGCGGGTGCTCTTACTTATTTAGAAGGATTAGAACTTGCTAGTGAATTATCTAAGATCTGTGACAATATTCGTGTTTCTGTAGAAAATGATGGAAAAGCAGCAGCTCTTTGTGAAGCATTATATGGAAGTGCGAAAGATTATTCAAATTCCGTTTCTATTATTTTTGGTACAGGAATAGGTGGGGGTGTTATTTTGAATAAGGAGATATTGAGGGGTGATTTTTTAATAGCAGGTGAATTTAGTCTGCTTTTCACTGATTTTAATGAAGATAATGATGATAGAATGGCTTCTTTGTATTCTACTTTATCTATTGTTAAGAAGGTGAAAAAACTAATGAATGATGATTCAATTGATGGTGAAAAGATGATGCTGTTATACGATCAAAATAATGAGTTAGTGGTAAAAGTTTTAGATCAATGGTTTTTAGCGATTGCTAAATTTTGTTATAATATAGACTGTTTAGTTAATCCAGATGTTATCTGTATTGGAGGGGGGATTAGTGCTAATCCACTATTTGTTGATAAGATAAATGAAGCTATTGATTATATAGAAACTAAGACATATGTTTTTAGAAAACCATTAGTAAAATGTTGTCAGTTTCATAATGATTCTAATTTAATAGGTGCTTATTGTCGTTTTAAGCAAATAAGTGGAGGTCAAGTATGAAGCTAATAGTACGAGGGGATGATTTAGGAATCAGTGAAGCTGTAAATTATGGAATTAGAAAAGCAATCAAAGATGGTTGTCTTACTTGTGTTGGCATGATGCCAAATATGGAATATGCTAGACAAGGCTATGATTTAATAAAGGATTTAGATGTTTGTATTGGGCAACATACGAATATTTGCTTAGCTAAGCCTGTTTTGGATCCTCAAGAGATTCCGTCACTAGTTAATGAAAGAGGAGAATTTTATTCTAGTAAAGAGATAAATAGTAGAAAAATAGATACAATTAGTATTGAAGAATGTGAAAAAGAAATAGAAGCACAGTTAAAACGATTTATTGAAATTACAGGGATGTATCCTCATTATTTTGAAGGACACGCTGTCTTTTCTAAGAATTATATAAAAGCATTAGAAAATGTTGCTCATAAATATAATTTATTCTTTGAAAATCCTATGGATTCACATTGGAGTGAATTAAATAAGATACATGGATTAGGATTTATCAAATTAGATGAAAATGGTTTATATGATCCAAAGAAGTATCTAGAAGAACAATTATCTGCTATTAAAGAAAACTATTGTTCTATTGCAGTGTTTCATCCTGGATTTATAGATCAATATTTATTAGAACATTCTTCATATACACTTATCAGAACTATGGAATGTGAATTTTTGTGTAGCCAATGGTTAAAGGATTGGTTAGAAAATAATCAAATACAGTTAGTAAATTTTGATAATTATAAGAGATGATAATTCTCTCTTCAGACTAATGATAAACTAAAATCTATGCATAAAAGATTGACTATTAAGTCAATCTTAATGGCATCAACTTAAGGATTTAAATATCCAAAAGTTGATGCTTTTATTTAATTTCGTGGAACAATAATGGGGTTTTATTTGTGCTTGAATCTCAACTTCAAAAAAAACGGATAAAAAATTTGATTTACTCTGCTTCTTGTCATTACAACAGTACCTTCATAAGTAAAATAAACTTTGTCGGATCTGGCTATTCTATAATAGTCTTGGTGGTATTTAATGTAGATCCATTTTACTGTTAGCGAATAATTTATAAAGAATAGGAAAGTAACCGCTATGTGAAGTATAAATAAGTAGAGCATAAAGTGAGGTGTATGAAATCATGAGATTTGTCCAGAAACTGAAAAAACAGGATATCAAGTTGGCTTGAATCATTTGTTGTACAAAGCTATAATGAGTTTGAAAATTATGGATCATTTAAGTTTTCAAATGGAGGGATACAGCATGACAGCAAAGATAGCAATTGTGGATAAACCAATAAAAGCAGATATTACTGATGTAGCAGATTGGTTTTTGTTAAAAGGAAATATGTCAAACAAAAAGATTCAGAAGCTTTGCTATTATGCGGAAGCATGGAGTTTGACTCTTTTAGATCAGGATATAGCTAATCATTCTGAATTTGAAGCATGGGTACATGGTCCAGTAAATCGTACTTTATATCAAACTTTTAAAGGCTATGGCTGGCATGAATTAAAAATTACTAATCGTGAAGAAGTCATGGCTAGAATGAAAAAATTATTTACGCCAGAGAGAATTGAAGTATTAGAAGCAGTTTGGGATACTTATGGAGAGTATGGAGCTGATCAATTAGAAGCTTTAACACATACAGAGCGTCCATGGTTAGAACAAAGAGTAGGCTTAGGAAAATTTGAAAGTAGCCATAGCATTATTTCTGCTACTACTATGAAGGAATATTATAATTCTATTAAGTTAGTCTAACTCAACGAGTTAGGCTTTTTTACAATTCTGTTACATTATATGAAAAATTAGACCTTTTTAATCATATGTGGTTATAATAAAGTCCGTCGGAGGGAACATTATGAAAAAGAACAGCTATATGTATCATGCTGGTACATCATTTTTCTTTTATTTCGCATTTGCATGTTACAATGCAATGCTTGCTTTATATTTAAGTGATATTCACTTTAATGCTCAGCAGATATCACTTATTACTTCATCAGCACCATTATTCTCAATCTTTGCTCAGCCTTATCTAGGAACTTTGGCAGACCGCTTCCGTTCACCTAGAAAAGTATCCTTAGTAGCATTATTTATTACAGTGGTGATGAATGTGATCTTTATGTTCTCACATCAGCTAATTATTCTATTAATTACTAGTGCGACTATTCTTGCCTTATTTAATGCAGTGACACCATTAACGGACAGAATTGGTGTTTCTTCACCTTATGACTTTGGTAAGATCAGATTATGGGGTTCTGTTGGTTATGCCATTAGTGCTCAGTTATGTGGTTTAGTTTATGATGTGATTGCACCTATTTCTATCTTTGTTATTTTCCTCTTTGGTACAATAACAGTTCTTATCTGTATTCTAAGAGTCAATGATCCAGAAGAAGTGCAGACTGAAACAAAAGTAGAATATAGCTCAAAAGAAGCCTATAAGAGCCTCTTTAAGAATAAGCAGTACATTATATTCCTATTAATCTCTTTCTTCTTCTGGGGCGCTTGTACAGCTAATTTCACTTATATCTCAGTATTTATTAAATCAGTGGGTGGAACAGCATCCATGGTAGGTACATACCAGTTATTTGCGACATTATTTGAAGTACCTGCAATACTTGCAACTGACTTTATTATTAAGAAGTTCTCATATAAACATATCATGCTCTTTGCATGTGCCATGTCTATAGTCAACTTTGTCTGGTATGCAACATTACCTAATCCAAATTTAATTGTGGCAGTATTTGTATTCAAAGGCCTATCTACTATTCTCTTTACTATGATTACAGTAAGATTAATCATGGAAATTGTAGAAGATAAGTATGTCTCTACAGCTTTTGGCTTACAGGCAACAGTAGGTAGAGGAATTGGTGCTGCAGTCGTACAGTTAATTGGTGGAAAACTGATTGATAGCTTCTCTACAATGACACCATTCTATTTGTTTTTATCCGTATTAATTGTAACCGCTTTAGCATTATCCTTAACATTTAAAGAAAAACATGCTTAATACCATAATTCTTACAACATTATTAAATAATTCTTAATCAAAAAAGAGTTGATATATTCAACTCTTTTTTATATTTCTTAAAAATTTCTTAAGAAAGTTCTTTATTTTTTTGTACAGAGTGATATAATAGTCATTGTCGTAAAGAAAGGGAGTGGATTACATGGATAAGAAAACTAAAGAAGTTGTAGATTTCATGCTAGATCGTATTAAAACTCAGAAGACAATGTTTATTCCAGTAGTCGCTATTTCAGCATTTGCATTAGTAGGTTATGCAGCAGCTGATAGAACAGCACCTATTGTTCATTCAAATAAGCTTGAAGTACCATTCGGAACAGAATTAAAAGCAAGTGATTTCACTGTATCAGATAATAGAGATACAGTAAGTGTTATTAAAACTGAAATTAATGATACTTCTTATCAGAAGGATCAGATTGGAACTTATAAAGTTAATGTTACTGTAAAGGATGCATTTAACAACGAAACAACTAAAGAAGTTGAAGTTAAAGTTGTTGATACAGAAGCACCTGCATTAGAATCAGTAAATAATGATGGTTATGTAATCGATGTTGAAGCAAACGGCAACAATGATTTAAAACAGTACATCAAAGCAACTGATAATGTAGATGGTGATGTTTCTGATTTCATTACTTTCGATCGTGGCTTAGATATATCTGTTTTAGGTGAACAGGTAATCCATGCAACTGTTGAAGATAACACAGGTAATAAAGCAGAAAAAGACTTTACATTCAATGTTGGCGATACAATTGCGCCAGAAATGAATTTAAAGAATGGTAGTATCACTGTTAACTATGGTGATGGTTTCGATATTCACAATTATGTTGATATTAAGGATAACTATGATGTGAACCCTACAGTTAATGTAGAAGGTAATGTAGATACTAGAAATCTAACTGATTCACAGCCAATCAAGGTAACTGCAACAGATAGTTCTGGAAACCAGACTTCAAATGATTATGAAGTAAAAGTTGCAGATATGGCTGGACCAGCAATTACATTAAAGAGCGATAATGTAGATGTGAAGTATGGTACTTCATTTGATCCTAAATCAAACTTAGCATCAGCTATCGATAACTTAGATGGCGATGTAACAGGTAAAGTAGAAATTACTGGAACTGTTAATACAAACAAAGCTGGCACTTATCGTGTTTATTACAGAGTTACTGATAATGCTGGTAATAGATCTGAAACAAGTGCAAAGATCAATGTATCTGCTGCACCAGTAGTACAAGTAAAAACTAACAACAAGAACTACAAGAGCAACAAAGGCGTAAGCTATAACTTTGGTGGTCTTGGCGGAGGCGCTGCACAAGGTGGTATCGTTGGAACAGCACGTTCAAGACTCGGCTGTGCATATCGTATGGGTGCTTCTGGACCAACAGTATTTGACTGTTCAGGATTCACTTCTTGGGTATATAGTCAGAATGGTAAATCATTACCTAGAACTGCAGCAGCTCAGTATAGTGGAACTTCAAGAGTATCTAAGGATGGCTTAACAGCTGGTGACTTAGTATTCTTCGCTGGAACTTATAAATCAGGTATTTCTCATGTAGGTATCTATATTGGTGGCGGACAGTTCATCCATGCTGCAAACTCTAAGACAGGTGTAGTTGTTTCTTCATTAAATAGTGGATATTATTCTGCACACTATGCAGGAGCAGGTAGAAGATAAGAAGGTTAAAAATAAGAACCTTTAATTTTTAAGGGGGGTCAATAGAAAACTCGCTTTAAATATTTGGGGGTTTCCACTTGTAAAGGG
>Cobain_p1__coassemble_850_pt1 | contig 24965 bp, 21 predicted proteins | sample Cobain_p1__metabat2_high_PE_024 | metagenome-assembled genome bin Cobain_p1
TGCCTTTAGTTTGGGGTCGGTTTGCCTTTAAATTTCCTTCACTAGCTAAACGTTACAATATCTTAACAGATACGCCTAAAAGTTCAGTAAGATCCTTTGGTTTATAATTTATGATATTTAATGTGTTCATTTTAACGCTCCCTCTATGAGCATATTTAAACACATTCAAACACAATGGTCGATATATTCAGTTACTTATAGTTCCCTCCTAAACAAAAAAACTAGCTATCTCTAGCTAGTTCATCTTAATTAATGGTGCGGCCGATGAGATTTGAACTCACACAGACGTACGTCCACAAGTCCCTCAAACTTGCGTGTCTACCATTCCACCACGGCCGCAACTTTGTGCAACTCAAATTATACTTGAGTTGCACATAGAATTCAACTATTTTTTAAGAAGATTATAGAGAGACTGAGCGTAGATAGCAGCTGCAGTTAATAAATCATCTAATGAAATTAATTCATTTTCTTCATGCATATGATGGTTTTTACCAGGGAATTCACAACCAAAAGCAACACAGTTAGGCATTTCTTTTGCATAAGTTCCACCACCGATAGTCTGAGGACCATGTTCATGATCATTTGTGAACTGTACATATGATTCATGAAGCTTCTGAACTAATTCACTATTAGGATCTACATATAATGCAGGACCGATATCATGTTCTTCACTCAAGCCATATTTATTAACAGCTTCACCTACATTCTTAACAAGTTCATTATTGTCTAAGTCATGAGGAAGACGTAAATCAAGAGTTAATGAACCTTCATTATTTTCATAATTTAAGATACCAAGGTTAACAGTTAAAGCACCCATTTCACCAGTAAATGCGACATTGAACTTTTCACCTAAATAATCATTATATAAATATTCATCAACGAATTTTGCGTAGCTATTATCAGTCACACTTGCAATATAATGACATAAGTTACTTGCAGCATTATTACCTAACTGAGGCTGAGATGCATGGGCACTCTTACCTTTTAAGAATAAGTGTGTGTTACCATCTACAACTTCTAAAGAACCCTTGAAGTTATTTTCTTTTAAGAATGCATTATATGATTCTTCATAGTCAGTACCCTTTAATACAGCTTTAGCCTGATCTGGTACGATATTCACTACACGTCCTGAATGAATAGAAATTACCTTATCATCATCTGTTTTCCCCTTGATGATGAAATGACAGTTACCTTTTTCACCATATACTACAGGGAAATCAGCATCTGGAGTAAATCCCATCTTTGGATATGGACGATGCTGGAAATAGTAATGCATACAGCGAGAACCATTTTCTTCATTACATCCAAAGATGATACGAACCTTCATCTTCTTTTCAAAATCAAGTTCATTCACAATCTTAGCAGCATAATAAGCAGCAATTAAAGGTCCCTTATCATCAGCAACACCACGACCATAGAGTGTATCTCCATCAAGAGTCATATCATATTCTGGATAATCCCATTCCTGACCTTCAGTAGGTACAACATCTAAGTGTCCAAGAATACCAAAGCAGTCTTCTCCTTCACCAATATCAATAGAACCAGCATATCCATCACAATCATCAGTAACAAATCCATCTCTTTGACCAATAGAAAGCATTAAATCAAGCGCTTTACGGTTATTTTCACCAAATGGCTGATTTTCTTTTGCAGTAGATTTATCAAGAGTTGAAGGGATTAGACATAAGTCCTTTAAATCTTTCAGCATTTCATCTTTATGCTTTAATACTTCTTCTTTAAAATCAATCATTTTATTCACCTCAGTGACTATTATATACAATTTTTAAATTATTTGAAACACAGATACTGCACCTTTTTGTAACGTTCTTTCAAGAGTTGTGCTAATATAGTAAAAAGGGGGCAAAAGAATATGGAGAATAAGGACATACAATTTCATATTACAGTTAAAGGTATTGTGATTTATGAAGGCAAGACATTAATCTTAAAACGTGTGAGACCTTCATCAGATGGACTTGGTTATTGGGAATTACCAGGTGGGGGATTAGAATATGGGGAAGATCCTCACCAGGCGTTAGTAAGAGAATTAAAGGAAGAAACAGGATTAGATATTGAAATCATTAAGCCAGTTTATACATTTACGGCTATTAGACCACACTATCAGACAGTGGGTATTGGTTTCTTGTGTATTCCTACAAGTGATCAGGTTAAGATTTCATTTGAACATACAGATTATAAGTTTGTGGATGAAGATGAATTAGAGAAGACACTTGACCCACATATCTTTAATGATATTAAGAAAACAATCGAAGAATATAATCAAATAAGAGAATACGAAGAACTAAAAAGAGAAGCAAACTAACGCTTCTCTTATTTCATATAGATTTTTTCAACTTCACAGATATACATTGTATGGAAATCTTTATTAGGATAGTTCTTATCCACAAGTGTTTCATCTAAGAAACATTCAGGCTTGATAGTATCTTCATAGAGTTTCTTTCCCACAACGACAATGTCTGCCTCTTCAAATGTAGGGAGATTTTCAATAAATGTAGGTGTTAAATCAGTCTTCGCAATCTTATCTCCATCACGTCCAGACTCTCTACCAAGTATTGTTAAATCTTTCATATGTTCTCCATTAAAGAATGAAAGAGTCATTTGATCATTAGAATCTATAAATTCTTTTGTATAACGCTGTGGTCTTACAAAACAAGTCATCACTGGCTTATTCCATAATGTACCCATCTCGCCCCATGAAATAGTCATAGTATTAAATGCGTCTTTATTACCTGCACTAAGTAGTGCCCATTCCTTATTCAATTTATTGAATATTTTTAAATCAAATGTATTTACATCTACTTCTTTAAACATAGTCATTACCTCCGTTTTTATATTATAAACTTATGCCACTATTTAATCAAATTTGTGCTTGTCAAACAATAGGTTATTTGATAAACTACAACTGTATTATACGACTGACGGAAGTGGAATTAACCACATGGAGTATAATTTCTTGAAGAGCCGACCGTCTGGGCAACGTCCTGGACTTAGTAGGCTCTTTTTTTGTTTTTTTTAAAAAAATGGAAGCATACAGGTACCGGATTAGTATATAATTGTTTTGAAAGAAAATAACCTGAAAGAGAGGAAAAACAAAAAAATGTTAACAGACGTAGAAATTGCACAGAGTACAGTCATGGAGCCAATTAAAAATGTGGCTGACAAGATTGGACTGACTGAAGATGATTTAGAATTATATGGTAAATATAAAGCAAAAATCTCTTTGGAAACTATCAAGAAAGTTGAAAATAATCCGGATGGTAAATTAATCCTTGTAACTGCAATCAACCCAACACCTGCAGGTGAAGGTAAGACAACTACAATGATCGGTTTATCACAGGCATTACATCAGTTAGGCAAGAAATCTGTAGTTGCAATGCGTGAACCAAGTTTAGGTCCTTGCTTTGGTATTAAAGGTGGTGCAGCTGGTGGAGGATATGCCCAGGTTGTTCCTATGGAAGATATCAACCTTCATTTTACAGGTGATATTCATGCCATCACTTCAGCAAATAACTTGATTGCGGCAATGCTTGATAACTCTATTCAGCAGGGTAACCCTTTGAATATTGATACTAGACAGATTGTATGGAAGAGAGTTGTTGACTTAAACGATCGTGCTTTAAGACATATTGTTGTTGGTTTAGGTGGTAAACCAAATGGTGTTCCTCGTGAAGATGGTTTTGATATTAGTGTTGCAAGTGAAGTCATGGGTATCTTATGTTTATCTACTTCTCTTGAAGATTTAAAGGCAAGAGCAGCAAGAATGATTGTTGCTTATAATTATGATGGTGAACCAGTTACTGTTGGTGATATTCATGCAACTGGTGCTGTAACTTTATTATTGAAGGATGCCATCAAACCTAACCTTGTACAGACTTTAGATCATACTCCAGTATTTGTACATGGTGGTCCATTTGCCAATATCGCTCATGGATGTAACTCAGTTATGGCTACAAAGCTTGCTATGAAACTTGGTGATTACGCTATTACTGAAGCAGGATTTGGTGCTGATTTAGGAGCTGAAAAGTTCTTAGATATCAAGTGTCGTCAGGCTGGTTTAAATCCAGATGCAGTTGTCATTGTTGCGACTGTTCGTGCATTAAAGATGCATGGTGGTGTTAACAAGAAAGAATTAAGTACTGAAAACCTTGAAGCATTAAAGAAGGGTATTGGTAACTTAACTAAACATATTGAAAATATCAAGAAGTTTGGTTTACCTTGTATCGTTGCTATTAATGCTTTCCCTACAGATACAGAAGCTGAATTAAAGCTATTAGATGATATGTGTAAGGAATTAAATGTTGAAGTATCCATTTCTGAAGTATGGGCTAAGGGTGGCGAAGGAGGCATTGATCTTGCTAACAAGCTATTAAATATCCTTGATACTAAAGAATCTCATTATGCACCTATCTATTCATTAGATATGCCTATTGATGAAAAAATCAAGACAATCGCCAAAGAAATCTATGGTGCAGATGATGTTGTCTTCACTAAGAAGGTAGCTAACAAGATCAAGAAGTTCACTGCTCAGGGCTTAGGTGATTTACCAATCTGTATTGCGAAAACTCAGTATTCTTTATCAGATGATGCGACTTTACTTGGACGTCCAGAAGGATTCAAGGTAACAATTAGTGACTTGATTCCAAATACTGGTTCTGGATTCTTAGTTGCTATTTCTGGAAATATTATGCGTATGCCTGGTTTACCAAAAGTACCAGCTGCCAATAATATGGACATCGATGAAGAAGGTAAGATTACTGGTTTATTCTAATAATTGAGGTCAAGTTTAGGTGAAAGGCCTCTGAGCACCTAGATCATGAAAGTCATAATGAAAATAATGGAGGACTGAAATGAAAGCTGCAGTAATTATGGGTTCTGCCTCTGATGAAGCAAAGGTAGAAAAAGGAATTGCTATATTAAAAGAATATGGCGTAGATGTTGAAGTACGTGCTTTATCTGCACACCGTGCACATCGTGCATTGAGTGAATTTGTAGAAGAATGCAACAACAATGGAACAGATGTTATTTTAACAGCTGCTGGTATGGCTGCTGCCTTACCTGGTGTCGTTGCTTCTATGACAGTGTTACCAGTTATTGGTATTCCAATCAAAGGTGCAAGTTTAGATGGAATGGATGCCTTATTATCAATTGTCCAGATGCCTTCTGGTATCCCAGTTGCAACAGTTGCAATTGATGGTGCTAAGAATGCTGCCTGGTTAGCACTTGAAATCATGGCAATCAAATATCCAGAATTAAGTGAAAAATTAAAGAACAACCGTCAGGCTATGGAAAAAGCCTGCTTAGATACAAATAACGAAATTTCAGAAAAATTTAGATAAGAGGAGAAAACAACAATGGAAAAGAAAGAATTAATGTACGAAGGAAAAGCTAAGGAAATTTTTGCAACTGATAATGAAGATGTTATCTTAATGCATTATAAAGATGATGCAACTGCAGGTAATGGTGTAAAACATGATCAGTTTGCTGGTAAGGGTGTATTAAACCACACTATTTCAGGTATTATCTTTGATATGTTAGAAGAAGCTGGTATCAAGACTCATATGATTGAAAAGTTAAATGATACTGATGATTTAGTTAAGAAAGTAGAAATCTTCCCACTAGAAGTTATTGTACGTAATATTACAACAGGTTCTTTCTGTAAGAGACTTGGTGCTAAGGAAGGTGTTGTTTTAGCAGAACCAATTTTTGAAATTAGTTATAAGAATGATGAATATGGTGATCCATTAATCAACGAAGACCATGCTGTTGCTTTAGGTCTTTGCACTAGAGATGAATATAACACTATCAAATCTGAAACATTAAAGATCAACGAATTACTTAAGGCTTTCTTCTTAAGATTAAACTTAAAGCTAGTAGATTTTAAAATCGAATTTGGTAAGACTAAAGAAGGCGAAATCGTATTAGCTGATGAAATTTCACCAGATTCTTGCCGTTTATGGGATGTAGATACTAACAAGAAGTATGACAAAGACGTATTCAGACAGGATATCGGTGATTTAATTGAAACATATAAAGCAGTTCTTGCAAGAATGGAAAAATAATAGATAAAAGGATGAAGAAACATGGATTATAAAAAAGCTGGAGTAGACATTGAAGCAGGTTATAAGTCAGTAGAATTAATGAAGAAGCATGTTAAAGCGACTATGAGACCAGAAGTACTTGGTGGTATTGGTGGTTTTGCTGGTGCTTTTGATTTAAGCAAAATCAAGGATATGGAAGAACCAGTTCTTTTATCTGGTACTGATGGCTGTGGTACAAAGGTAAAACTTGCTTTTGTAATGGATAAACACGATACAATTGGTATTGATGCAGTTGCAATGTGTGTGAATGATATTGCTTGTTCAGGTGGTGAACCTCTATTCTTCCTTGATTACATTGCATGTGGTAAGAATTATCCTGAAAAGATTGCGACTATCGTTAAGGGTGTTGCTGAAGGATGTATTCAGTCTGAATGTGCCCTTGTTGGTGGTGAAACTGCAGAACATCCAGGTTTAATGCCTGTTGATGATTATGATTTAGCTGGTTTTGCAGTAGGTGTTGTAGACAAGAAGGATATCATTGATGGTTCTACAATCAAGCCTGGTGATGCTTTAGTTGGTATTGCATCTACTGGTGTACATAGTAATGGATTCTCTTTAGTACGTAGCGTATTTGAAATGACTAAAGAATCTTTGGATACTTATTATGATGAATTAGGTACTACTTTAGGTGAAGCATTAATTGCTCCTACTAAGATTTATGTAAAAGCATTAAAGAGTGTAAAGAATGCTGGTATCAAGGTTAAAGGATGCAGCCATATTACTGGTGGAGGATTCTATGAAAACCTTCCTAGAATGTTACCTGATGGTGTAAAGGCTGTTGTTAAGAAGGACAGCTATAAAGTACCTCCTATCTTTGGCTTAATTGCAAAAGCAGGAAACGTTGAAGAAAAGATGATGTACAACACATTCAACATGGGATTAGGTATGGTTCTTGCTGTTGATCCTGCAGATGTTGAAAAGACTATTGAAGCAATTAATGCTGCTGGCTATGAAAGCTATGAAGTAGGTTATATTGCTGAAGGTGAAAAGGGAGCAGAATTATGCTAAACATAGCTGTATGCGTATCTGGTGGTGGAACTGATCTTCAGTCCATCATCGATGCGTGTGAAGCCGGAAAAATCAATGGAGAGATCCGTCTGGTTATTTCTAACCGTAAGAAGGCTTACGGTTTAGAAAGAGCCCGTCTTCATGGTATTCAGGCAGAATGGATCAAGGATGAAGATGAGATCTTAAAGAGATTTGAAGAAGAAAAGATTGATGTTGTTGTATTAGCAGGTTATCTTGCTATTGTTGGAGATAAGCTGATTGAACAATATAAGAATCGTATTATTAATATTCATCCCTCACTTATTCCATCTTTCTGTGGTCCTGGATTCTATGGAATGCATGTCCATGAAGCGGTGTTTAAAAGAGGTGTAAAGGTGTCAGGTGCAACTGTTCATTTCGTTACTGGAGAAGTGGATGGTGGACCAATCATCTTACAAAGAGCAGTTGATATTTCTGATTTAGAGACACCTGAAGATATTCAGGCACGTGTCTTAGAAATCGAACATGAAATCTTACCAGAAGCCGTTGCTTTATATTGTGAAGGACGTGTTTCTGTAGAAAATGAAAGGGTGAAGATCAGTTGAAAAGAGCGTTAGTATCAGTTACAAATAAAGAAGGTATTGTTGAATTTGCGAAAGGTCTTGAAGAATTAGGATTTGAAGTTGTTTCTACTGGTGGAACATATAAGAAACTATTAGAAGCAGGTGTAAAAGCTATTGAAATCGATGATGTAACAGGTTTCCCTGAAATTCTTGATGGAAGAGTTAAGACACTTCATCCAAAAGTACATGGTGGTATTCTATTTAGAAGAGATGTAGAAGAACATGTCAAGACTGTAGAAGAAATGGGTATTACACCTATTGATCTTGTTTGTTGTAATCTCTATGAGTTTGAAAAAGCGCTTAAGGCTGGTAAGCCAATGGCTGAAATGATTGAAAACATTGATATCGGTGGACCTTCAATGATCCGTTCTGCTGCTAAGAATTTCAAGGATGTATTGATTGTTACTGATCCAAAAGATTATGATGCTGTATTAGAAGCTATTAGAGAAGATAAGACTGATTTTGAATTCAGAATGAATCTTGCTTATAAGGCTTATAGTTTAACAGGCAGCTATGATGCAATGATTTCTCGTTATTTCGCTGATCAGGTACATGATGAATTCCCTGATATCTTAAATATTTCATTAAAGAAGACAGATCATTTACGTTATGGTGAAAACTCTCAGCAGAGTGCAAATGCCTATGTTGATCCATATGTTCAGCATTCTTTATTAGATTATGAACAGTTACATGGTAAAGAAATTTCTTTCAATAACGTGAATGACTTATATGGTGCAGTTGCATGCGTAAGAGAATTTGGTGATCAATTAGTGACTGTTGCAATTAAGCATTCAACACCTTGTGGAGTTGCTATTGGTAAGACTGGTTATGAATCTTATAAGCGTGCTTATGAAGGAGATCCAACTTCTATCTTTGGTGGAATCATCGCTGTGAACTATAAGATTGATAAGGAAACTGCTTTAGAAATGAAGAAGACTTTCTTAGAAATCATTGCAGCACCTGATTTTGATGATGATGCTTTAGAAGTATTAGAAAAGAAGAAGAACTTACGTTTATTAAAGCTTAAGAATCTTGATGCACGTGATGCTAAGTATGATATTAAGTATCTTGAAGGTAAAGCACTTGTTCAGGAATTAAATACTAAGCTTATTGATGAAATGAAAGTAGTGACTAAAAAGCAGCCAACAGAAGCTGAATTATCTGATATGGAATTTGGTTTAAAGGTTGTTAAATATGTTAAGTCTAATGCAATTGTATTAGTGAAAGACGGATGTACTTTAGCTGTTGGTGGAGGACAGACTTCACGTATCTGGGCATTAGAAAATGCAATTCATAATAATCCTGATAAGGATTTCCATGGTGCTGTATTAGCAAGTGATGCTTTCTTCCCATTTAATGATTGTGCACAGGTGGCTGATGAAGCAGGTATTAAGGCTATTGTACAGCCTGGTGGATCAGTTCGTGATCAGGAGTCTATTGACTATTGTGATGAACATGATATGACAATGGTATTCAATGGTTATAGACATTTTAGACACTAAGGAGGCGTTCTATGAAGGTTCTTGTTATTGGTAGTGGTGGAAGAGAACATGCAATTGCCTGGAAATTAAAACAGAGTAAACATGTTACTGAATTATATGCTATTCCTGGTAATCCTGGTATGGATGCTGTATGTATTCCAGGTAGTGTAGAAGATATGCCTTTTATCTTAAAGACTGTTGAAGAAAAGGGTATTGATTTAACTGTTATTGGTCCTGAAGTACCATTATGTATGGGACTTGCTGACTATTTAGAAGAAAGAGGACACAAAGTATTTGGTCCTAGAAAAGAATCAGCTATTCTTGAAGGTTCTAAAGCCTTCTCTAAGGATTTCATGAAAAAGCACAATATTCCTACTGCAAAGTATGAAGAAGTGACTGATTATGAATCAGCTGTTAAAGCATTAGATGCTTTTGATCTTCCTGTTGTTGTTAAGGCTGATGGTCTTGCAGCAGGTAAGGGTGTAGTCATCTGTGAAACAAAGCAGCAGGCTAAAGAAGAACTTAAAGTGATGCTTGATGGCAGTGCTTTTGGTGATGCTGGTAAGAAGGTAGTTTTAGAAGAATTCTTAACTGGTTTTGAATGTTCTCTATTATGTTTTGTAGACCATGATACAATCGTACCTATGGTATCTGCAAAAGACCATAAACAGATTTATGATAATAATGAAGGTCCAAATACTGGTGGTATGGGTACTGTATCACCTAACCCATTCTTACCTGAAGGTATGGAAGGGACTTTCAAAGAAAAGATTCTTGACCCATTCATGAAAGGCTTACATGAAGATCATATGGATTATCGTGGTGTTGTCTTTATTGGATTAATGATCAAGGATCAGGATGTAAAGGTATTAGAATTCAATGTTCGTTTTGGTGATCCTGAAACTCAGGTTATCTTAATGAGACTTGAAAGTGATTTATATGAAGTGATGTATGGATGTGCTACAAATACATTGAAAGATGTAGATGTTAAGTGGAAAGATGAACAGGCAACATGTGTTGTTCTTGCAAGTGGAGGCTATCCTGGATCTTATGACAAAGGTAAAGTCATTACTGGTTTAGATCATCTTCCAGAAGATATCGTTGTCTTCCATGCAGGTACTAAACGTAATGAAAATAATGAAATCGTCACAAATGGTGGACGTGTATTAAATGTTTGTGCATTAGGACATGATCTTGAAGAAACAAGAAAGAAAGTCTATGATGCAATTGAAAACATTCATTTTGATGGCATGTATATGCGTAAAGATATTGGCTTACATTAGGAGGATAACATGGCTAAAGTTTATCGCGTTTATGTAGAAAAAAGAAAAGAAAATGCGGTTGAAGCAGATTCTATCAAACATGATTTGATGACAAGACTTGGTTTAACTGACATTTCTAACTTAACAGTTGTCAACCGTTATGATCTTCAGGGTATTACTGAAGAAGTATTAGAAGAAGGTATTCCTACTATTCTTTCTGAGCCAATGGTAGATGAAGTATATCGTGAAGAATATGCAATTCCAGAAGGAGCTGTAAGTTTTGCGATTGAATATCTTCCAGGACAGTATGATGCTAGAGCAGATGCCTGTGAACAGTGCTTCCAGTTATTAACTGGTGAAAAAGGCGTTAAGGTTAAATGTGCAAAGCTTATTGTAATCGAAGGTATTTCTAGTGATGAATTACCAGCAATTAAACATTATTTAATTAACCCTGTTGATTCTAGAGAAGCGTCTTTAGAAAAGCCAGCAGATTTAAATGATGCTGTTGTTGAAATCAAGAAGGTTCCAGTGATTGAAGGATTTATTGGTTTCACTGATGAAGAAGTTGAAGCATTACTTGAAAAGATGAGTCTTGCAATGAACTTCGATGACTTAAAAGTAACTCAGAATTATTTCAGAGATGTAGAAAAGAGAGATCCTACAGAAACTGAAATCAGAGTATTAGATACTTATTGGTCAGACCATTGTCGTCATACTACATTTGCGACAGTTATTACTGATATTGATATCGCAAGTGGTGCATTTAAAGAAATCTTAGAAAAAGATGTAGAAAAATATAAAGCAAGCCGTCATGTTGTTTATGGTGTAGATACAAAGAGACCACTTACTTTAATGGATCTTGCAACTATTTCTATGAAAGTACTTAGAAAACGTGGCTATTTGGATGATATGGAAGTATCTGAAGAAATCAATGCCTGCTCAGTTCGTTTAAAGGTTCATACAACTGATGGTGATGAAGATTGGTTATTAATGTTTAAGAATGAAACACATAACCATCCAACTGAAATTGAACCATTTGGTGGTGCTGCTACATGTTTAGGTGGTGCAATCCGTGACCCATTATCAGGTCGTGCTTATGTTTACCAGTCAATGCGTATTACTGGTGCAGGTGATCCTCGTCAGAAATTAGAAGATACACTTCCTGGTAAATTACCACAGAGAAAGATCTGTGAAGAAGCAGCTCATGGTTTCTCTTCTTACGGTAACCAGATTGGTTTAACAACTGGTTTTGTACATGAAGTATATGATCAGGGTTATGTTGCTAAGAGAATGGAATTAGGTGCTGTAGTTGCAGCTGCACCAGAAGAACAGGTTAAGAGATTAATTCCTGAAAATGGACAGATTGTCTTATTAATTGGTGGACGTACTGGTCGTGATGGTATCGGTGGTGCCACTGGTTCTTCTAAGAAACACGAATTAAAGACTACTGAAACTGCTGGTGCTGAAGTACAGAAAGGTAACCCAGTTGAAGAAAGAAAGATTCAGAGATTATTTAGAAATAAAGAATTCTCTAAGAAGATTGTAAGATGTAATGACTTTGGTGCTGGAGGTGTCAGCGTTGCAGTTGGTGAATTAGCACCTGGTCTTGATATTAACTTAGATGCAGTGTTAAAGAAATATGAAGGTTTAAATGGTACTGAACTTGCTATTAGTGAATCACAGGAACGTATGGCTATTGTCATCAATGAATGTGATAAAGACTTCTGTATCCAGGCTGCTCATGATGAAAACCTTGAAGTCGTACAGGTGGCTACAGTTACAGATAAGAACCGTTTAACTATGAAATATATGGGAGATACTATTGTAGATATCTCTAGAGACTTCCTAGATGAAGCAGGAGCTAAACGTTATCAGGATATCCATGTAGAATTACCTGATTTTGATAAGGCGCCATTCAATCCAGAAGCAAAAGAAAACTTTACTGAAACAACTAAAGAAGTATTATCACGTTTATCTACAGCTTCTCAGAAGGGCTTAGTAGAACGTTTTGACTCTTCTATCGGTAATGGTACTGTTCTTTCACCATTTGGTGGTAAGACTTACCGTACAGAAACTGAAGGTATGGCTGCATTAATTCCAGTATTAGGAAAAGAAACTACTACATGTTCATTAATGAGTTATGGTTATAGCCCACTTATTTCTGAATGGTCACCATATCATGGTGCAATCAATGCAGTTGTAGAATCTGTAGCAAAGATCATCGCAATGGGTGGTACATGGCATACAATCCGTTTCTCATTCCAGGAATTCTTTGAAAAGCTATTAAATGATCCTAAGAGATGGGGTAAACCATTTAGTGCATTACTTGGTGCTTATCGTGCTCAGGAAGAATTATTATTACCTTCAATTGGTGGTAAGGATTCTATGTCAGGTTCATTTGAAGACTTAGATGTTCCTCCAACTTTAGTATCATTCGCAATTACTGGTGGAGATGTACATAAAGTCATCACTCCTGAATTAAAAGAAGCAGGACATGTATTAGTCGAATTCATGCTTCCAAAGGATGAATTCCATGTATTTGACTTTGAAACTTTAAGAAAGCAGTTTGATGCTGTAGAAGCATTGGTTCAGTCTGGAAAGGCTTATTCAGCTTATACAGTTAAAGACGGTGGTTTAGTTGAAGCTGTTTATAAGATGGCATTTGGTAATGAAATTGGTGTCGCATTTGATGATGTTTTAACACTTAATGACTTAGTTGAAAAGAACTTTGGACACATCATTGTAGAAGTAGATAACGCAGAAGTTGTTGCAGGATATGAAAATGTTCGTATTATTGCTTCTACAAATGAAGAAAAGGCTGTATCATATAAGGGTGAGAAAGTGACACTTGATGATGCATATGAAATCAACTGTGCACCATTAGAATCTGTATATCCTACTACAGCAAAAGCACCTACTACAGAAGTACGTACTGGCGACTGCAATGAAAGAGGCAAGATGTTTGCTTCTAAGAAGTATGATGAAGTCAATGTTGTTATTCCTGTATTCCCAGGAACTAACTGTGAATTTGATTCTAAACGTGCATTTGAAAAAGCAGGTGCAAAGGTTCAGCTTGTTCTTATTAGAAATAAGACAGAAGAAGATATTAAGAAGTCTGTTGATGAATTAGAAGAAGCAATCCATAATGCACAGATCATGATGCTACCAGGTGGTTTCTCAGCTGGTGATGAACCTGAAGGTTCAGGTAAGTTCATTGCAACTGTATTACGTAACCCAAGATTAAAGGCTGCAATCGATGATTTATTAGACAATCGTGAAGGCTTAATGATTGGTATCTGTAATGGATTCCAGGCATTAGTAAAACTTGGTTTACTTCCTCATGGACATATTAAGGATATGAGCAAAGATGATCCTACTCTAACGTTCAATACAATTGGACGCCACTTATCTCAGATGGTGACTACAAGAGTATCTAGCGTGAAGTCTCCATGGCTTGCTAATGTAGAGTTAGGTGATGAACATATTATCCCTATTTCTCATGGTGAAGGACGTTTCGTTGCACCTAAGGAAGTGCTTGATCAGTTAATTGATAATGGTCAGGTAGCATTCCAGTATGTTGATCCAAATGGAAATGTTACTATGGAATCTCCATATAACCCTAATGGTTCTATGTATGGTATTGAAGGTATCGTTTCTGAAGATGGTAGAGTATTAGGTAAGATGGGTCATTCTGAACGTCAGGGTGAAAACAGAGACCTTAACATCTACGGTGAAATGGATCAGAAGTTATTTGAAGCCGGCGTGAAGTATTTTAAAGGAGAATAACGAATGGATAAATTAGAATTTGAAAGTATGACACTCTGTCCTCTAGATGGACGTTATGGCAAGATTAAAGATCAGTTCGCTGATTATTTCAGTGAATATGCACTTGTTAAGTATAGAGTGTTTGTAGAAATCCAGTGGTTGAAGTTCCAGTTGGATCACCTTCATACAGAAACTTTAGACAAGGTTGATCCTAACAAGGTAGATGATATTCTTGCGATTTCTAAGGATTTCAACTTTGATTCTTTCAAGAGAATTAAAGAAATCGAATCTGTTACAAGACATGATGTTAAGGCAGTAGAATATTTCATTGATGAAAAGCTTAAAGCTTTAGGTTATGAACATTTAGAAAGCTATGTACATATCGGATGTACTTCTGAAGATATCAATAATACATCATATGCATGTATGATTAAACATGGCTTAAAGGATGTTTGGTTACCTGCAGCTAAAGAATTTGCTTCAATGATCAATAAATTAGCAGTAGATCATAAGGATGATGCAATGCTTGCACATACTCATGGACAGCCTGCTACACCTACAACTATTGGTAAAGAATTCAAAGTCTATGCTTATCGTTTCTTTTCTAGTATTGAAAACATTGAAAATATCAAGATTAAAGCAAAATTCAATGGGGCAACTGGTAACTACAGTGCTATCTTAACAGCATTCCCTAATGAAGATTGGCCTACATTAAATAAAGAATTCGTAGAAGACTATTTAGGACTTACATTCAATCCATTAACTACTCAGATTGAATCTCATGACTATACTTGTCATATCTTAGATGGTATCCGTCATTTCAACAATGTATTGGCTGACTTAGATGTAGATATGTGGTTATATATCTCAATGGAATACTTTAAACAGATTCCTGTTAAGGGTGAAGTTGGTTCTTCAACTATGCCTCATAAGGTTAACCCAATCCGTTTTGAAAACTCTGAAGCAAACATTGATTTATCAAATAATCTATGTGTGGCTTTATCTAACAAGCTTCCTAAGTCAAGAATGCAGAGAGACTTATCAGACTCTTCAAGTCAGCGTAACCTAGGATTATGCTTCGGATATTCATTACAGGCTATTTCTGAAACAACTGGCGGTTTAGCTAAGTGTGTTGTAAATAAAGAAAAGCTTGCAAAAGACTTAAATGAAAAATGGGAAGTTCTTGCAGAACCAATCCAGACAATGTTAAGAAAATATGGTGTACCAGATGCTTATGATACACTCAAGGCCTTAACTCGTGGTAAAAATATTTCTCAGGAAGACATTCAGGCATTCGCAAAGAGCTTAGAACAGTTAAGTGATGAAGATCGTCAGACTTTATTAGATATGACACCTTCTTCATACATTGGTTTAGCTTCAGAACTTTGTGATATCGAACTTTAATCATTAAGAGACAACCTCTATGGGGGTTGTCTTCTTTCTTTTTGTAGATAGGTTTGTTATAATGTTACAAAGGCGGTGAGAATTTTGGGAGATACACGATATATATTTGCAGAATGCATCAAACAATTGATGAATCATCAGTCTCTTGATAAGATCACGGTGACTGATATTGTGGAAATGAGCGGTAAGACTAGACAGACATTTTATCGTTATTTTCGTGATAAATATGATCTTGTGAACTGGTATTTTGAAGTATTGGCGGATAAGTCTTTCTTACAGATTGGTAATAGTGAAACTTTAAGAGAAGGGCTTATTAAGAAGTTTCAATTTATTTATAATGATAGAGTATTCTTTAAAGAAGCATTTAAATCTAAAGATTATAATAATGTAGAAAACTATGATTATAACTGTATTCTCACTTTCTATCAGAATATTATTAAGAGAAAACTAGGTAATAATATCCCATCAGATATAGAATTTTTATTAGAAATGTATTGTCATGGGTCTATTACTATGACTGTAGACTGGGCAACAGAAGGATATAAGCTGAAACCTGAAGAATTAGCTGATATGCTGATAGAAGCATTACCACCAAAGTTAGATGAATTGTTACGAGATCTAAAATAAGATCTCTTTTTTTGCATAATAAAACTTTCATTCTAAATTCTGCATTTTTATGCTGTTTTTTATATAGTTGAAATAAAAGAGTTATAACATGGTTAGTCTCGAAAAGGGTTACATGAGTAATCTATAAGAAGGGTAGAAAATTATGTATAAAAATTTTTACGCTTATGATGGACAGAAGAAATACATATGAAGGGACACTCTGATCTTTTTGACAAACTTATAGTGTATCGACAAGGACTATTTATTTTTAATAAATATTCTATGACTTTTTCACATTATTAGAAAAGTTAAAAGATTTCTTTTTGGGATAAATCAAATAGGGAGAAAACGATTATGAACAAGAAATTAATGACTATGTTAGTTGCTTGTGCTTTATCAGTATCAGCATTATCTACTACAGCAGTATTTGCAGAAGATGCAGTAGTAACTGGAGAAACTCCAGCTGTAACTGAAACTACAACTACACCTGAAACTACACCTGCAGCTTATGAACCAGAAATCACTTTAACTACACCTAAATGGACAGGTGATAGTGATATTGTCTTTGAAGTAGATGCTAAAGGTGGAGCAGTTTATCCTCAGGAAATGTATGTTTATGGCGCAGATGACGCAGCAATGCCTATTATCAGTGTTCCATCTCAGGTAGAAGTAAATGAAGAAGGTAAAGGTAAGGTCACATTTACTAACGATGCATTAAAAAATGCGAACACTTGGGATGATACTTTTACAAACCAGATTTCAGTAGATTGAACAAAGTATTCTAAAATTGAATTTGACTTTGCATTCGAATTAAACGGTCAGGTTAAATATAAGTCTATGTATGTAGAAACTTCAGTAAAGGCTCCAACACCAACTGTAACTCCTACTACACCAGCTAAGCCTACTACATCTACAAAACCTGCAGGAAACAAAGGTACAACAACTACAACTACTACTACTAAGAAAGAAGCACCAAAGACTGGTGATACTATGAATGTTGCATTATATGCTTCATTATTATTAGTAAGTGCTCTAGCAGCAGTTGTATTAACTACAAAAAAGAGAATCACTGAATAATCTGTCAATTAAAGTAAGCGTAAGTAAAATTGAATATTATGGGAAAGAAAAGACAATTGAGAAATGAGAATCAGTTGTCTTTTTTTATGTAAATTTATTCACAAAGTGACAAATCCACTTATCTGTCACTTGAATGATAACACTTACAATGTTAACATGAAGTCAGAAAAGTTAATTAAAAGGAGATCGATAATCATGTATAAGTTCATGTTAAATGAAACAAGTTATCATGGAGCAGGTGCTATTAAAGCTGTTCCTGAAGAAATTAAAGCAAGAGGATTTAAGAAAGTATTTGTTGCTTCTGACCCTGATTTAGTAAAGTTTGGTGTTACTAAGAAAGTAACTGATTTATTAGATGAAGCTTGTATTGAATATGTTCTTTACAGCAACATTAAACCAAACCCAACTATTGAAAACGTACAGACTGGTGTTGCTGCATTCAAAGAAGCAGGCGCTGACTGTATCGTAGCTATCGGTGGTGGATCTTCAATGGATACATCTAAAGCAATCGGTATCATCATTACAAACCCTGAATTTGCTGATGTACGTTCATTAGAAGGTGTTGCACCAACTAAGAATCCTTGTGCTCCAATCATCGCTGTTCCTACTACTGCAGGTACTGCTGCTGAAGTTACAATCAACTATGTAATCACTGATGTTGAAAAGAAACGTAAATTCGTATGTGTAGATAATCATGATATTCCAGTAGTTGCTGTTGTTGACCCAGAAATGATGTCTTCAATGCCAAAAGGATTAACTGCTGCTACAGGTATGGATGCTTTAACTCATGCTATTGAAGGTTATATTACTAAAGGTGCTTGGGAACTTTCAGATATGTTCCATATTAAAGCTATCGAAATTATCGCTCGTTCATTAAGAGGTGCTGTTGAAAACACTGCTGAAGGACGTGAAGGTATGGCTTTAGGTCAGTATGTTGCTGGTATGGGATTCTCTAACGTAGGTTTAGGTGTTGACCATTCTATGGCTCATACATTAAGTGCATACTATGATATGCCTCATGGTAAAGCTTGTGCAATCTTACTTCCAACAACTATGGAATACAATGCTGAATATACTGGTGAAAAGTATAAAGATATCGCAAAAGCAATGGGTGTTGAAGGTGTTGATGGTATGACTCAGGAAGAATACCGTAAAGCTGCTGTAGATGCTGTTAAGAAGTTAGGTGAAGATGTTGGTATCGAAATGACTCTTAAGGGTGTTGTTAAGGAAGAAGATATTCCTCAGTTAGCTAAGGATGCATATGCTGATGCTTGCCGTCCAGGTAACCCAAGAGATACTTCAGTAGAAGATATTGAAGCATTATATAGATCATTACTTAAATAATAATCATTAATCTTGGAGGAACATTTGTTCCTCCCTTTTTGATTTTTATTGATGTTTCTTATAAAAAATGTATAATAGACTTGTGCTTTTGTATATAGCACTCTATAAGGATATTAAAGGAGTATGATAGTGTCGTGGACTCGAGTCAGATAATGATGGTTGTTATTTTTATTATATTGATAGGATTGTCAGGCTTATTTTCTAGTGCAGAAACTGCATTTATGTCTGTTTCTAAGATTAGAGTAAAGACTGTAAGTGAGGATGAAGAAGATCCTCATCATGCAAAAGCTTTAATTGTGTCTCAGCTTCTAGAAGATACAGATCATTTGTTAAGTACAATTCTAGTAGGCAATAACCTTGTCAACATTTTAGCTTCTTCATTAACTACATCATTTGTAATTAGTGTATTTGGTAATGAAGGAATAGGTGTTGCGGTTGCAACAGGGTTTGTTACGTTAATGATTCTTATTTTTGGTGAAATTACACCAAAGACTTTAGCTGTTAGTAAAGCAGAAGCATTATGTTATAGATTCTGTCGCTTTATTCAATTTATAAATTTTATATTTACACCAGTTGTTGTTATCTTAACTGCAGTGTCTCATGGCTTAATTCATATATTAGGTGGTAATATTGATCCACAACCTACACTTTCTGAAGAAGACTTAAAAACAATTGTAAACGTGTCTCATGAAGAAGGTGTATTAGAAGATGAAGAAAAAGAAATGATGCATAATATCTTTGATTTTGGTGATACTGATATTAAAGAAATCATGACACCACGTATTCATGTGGCTACAGTTGATTATGATGCGACTTATGATGAAGTGGTTGCTGTATTACAGGAATCACAGTATTCTCGTTTACCTGTTCTTTCAGAAGAAGGTGATGAGATTGTTGGTGTATTACATATCAAGGATATCTTAATGAAACCTGTTGATCATGAACATTTCCAGGTAAAGGATTATATGCGAGATGCTTATTTCGTTTATGAATTTAATCATATTTCAGATGTTTTTGCTTCTATGCGTAAAGAGCATGTCTCTTTATCAGTTGTGTTAGATGAATATGGTGTTATGGCTGGTATTGTGACATTAGAAGATATTGTTGAAGAAATCGTTGGTGAAATCGATGATGAATATGATGACAATAGTGAAGAAGTAAAGAAAATCTCTAAGAATGTCTATTTAGTAGACGGCAGTTTAAACATAGATGAAGTCAATGACCGTTGTGGTACAGAATTCGCTTCTGAAGAATTTGAATCTATTGGTGGTCTTGTCTTAGGTCAGGTGAATGGTTCACCGAACCCTCATCAGAAGGTTTATGTAGATGACTGTATGTTTATTATTGAAAAGATTGATAAAAACAGAATTGAATTATTGAGACTTATTATTCCAGAAGAGGAAAGTCAAAAAGAAAATGAAGAAAAACACGATTAAAGTGTTTTTTCTTTTGGAGGTGAGCAGTCATGAAAGATATATATAATAAAGCAATGGCTATATATGATGACTATCGTTATTATGTGCCAAGCTTCTCTGGTGCTGCTTTATCATTTTATCTTATCATCCTGTTGATCCCTACTATGACTATTATTGCAGTTGTAACATCTTCTTTGCATATAAGTGTAGATATTCTAGAGATGGCTATTAAAGAGTTTATACAGCCGGCTTATGCAGAGATGTTGATTGATACATTAAAGGGCAGTTCTTTAAATACAGTCTCTGTATTAGTGTTTATCTGGTCTTTTTATGCTGTGTCTAGAGGTGTAGGAAATATCTATGATATTTCTAAGAAGATGTTTGCGTTAGAAGAAAGAAGTGAATCGGTGATTGCCTGGTATGTCTATGTCTTTAAGGTGACAATGCTGTTACTTGGTATATTATTGATTTCTATTGTATTACTTGCAACAGGACCTATATCTAAAGCATTTCATTTTTTATATGGGATTGCATTTATGCGCTTTGTCCTATTATTTCTTATTATGGTCCTATTTTTTATGGCTATCTATATGATAGTCCCAAGAGAACGTATCACATATCATGAAGCCCTTCAGGGAGCCTTTATAACTTCTGGTGGGATAGTGATTTTATATATTGCATTAAACTATTATTTTAAATATGCAGATTTTACATCTTTATATGGACCACTTACCTCAATCTGTGTTATCTTATTTGTATTTGATTGGGCAAGTGAGATTTTCTATGTAGGAATGTATTTAACTCATATTGCATACTTGAGGAGGAACAACGCAAAATGGCAAGAGAAGATTTTGGAAAGAGTAAACCAAGAAGAAAAAGCTTTAACAGCGACAGAAAACCTAGAAAGGATAGCCGCAAAGGCTTCAACAAGGGGTCTGACAAAGGCTATAAGAAAGAAAATAGAGGGCCAAGAAAAGACTTTGACAGAAAGCCAAGAAGAGATTTTGACAGAAAACCAAGAGAAGACTTCGATAAGAAACCAGCAAGAGAATTTGATTCAAAACCAAGAAGATTTTCATCAAAACCAAGAAAAGAAAGAGAAGAAATAAACATCAAGAAGCTTGGTATTAATGGTGAAGGTATTGGTTATATTAAGAAGAAGGTTATCTTCGTACAGAATGCTTTACCATTAGAAATGGTTGAAGTAGAAATTGATAAGAAGACACAGACTTATATGTTAGGTCATGTGACTGCATATAAGAAGCCTTCATCAGCAAGAAAGGATCCTGAATGTGATCAGTACAATCAGTGTATGGGATGTGCTTTAAAGCATATGAATTATGCTGATCAATTAGTTCATAAACGTGAATTATTAAAAGAAACACTTCATAAATATACAGATTTATCTGTAAAAGACTTGGATATCAAGCCTGTTGTAGGAATGAAAGAGCCAGAACATTATCGTCATATCGTTGCTTTCCCAATTACTTACTTCAGTGGAAAGTTATGTGTGGGCGTTTACCAGCGTGAAACAAAGTTCCTTACTTTAATGGATCATTGTCCTCTTCAGACACAGAAAATCAATTCTTTACTAGTAAAGATTGAAGATATTCTTAATGCAAATAACTGTCGTGATTATAATGATAAGTTCAAGAAGGGCTTAAGATTCTTAATTGTTAGACAGATTGGTGAAGAAATGCAGGTAGCATTCGTTACTGGACAGGATGGTATCAGCCAGACTGTGACTAAAGAAATCGCCGCATTGGATGAAGTGACTGCATTATATTATACAGTAAATACATCTCGTTATCAGGATTTCTATGAACAGGGATTCAAGAGAATCTATGGTCAGACACATGCACAGTATAAGGATTTCAAGATTTCAGTACGTTCTGATATGATCCTTAACCCAGAAATGGATGATGAAAAGACAAGACAGATTGCTTCTTTATTAGATAAGAAGGAAGAAGTATTATCTATGGGTTGTGGTTCAGGAATTATGGAATTACAGCTTGAAAACAAAGTTGTCGCAATTGATGACAATAAGGTAAGCATCCATGATGCCACTGAAAACGCAAAGAGATTAGAATTAGACAATAAGTTATTTGTTGCAGGTCATGTTAATGATCAGGCAGCACATCATTTAAAGAATCATAGATATGATGCATTAATCATCAATGAAACTGTTGATGGCATGACTGAAGATTTACTAAAGTCTATTACTTTATCAGGTATTAAACACTTAATTATTGTATCTGATAACATGAGTACTCTCGCTAAAACATTACATCAGTTAGAAGAAATGTATGATGTGAATACTATTATCTCTTTAGATAAAGAACCTCATACACCTCGCTTAGAAATTATTGTAGATTTAAAGCGTAAGTAATATGGAAATTGTATTAAGTATTATTTGTATTGTACTATTGGTTGTTGTTATTTATCTTCTCTATACAACACAGATGAAACTTCACGAGAAGATGGTTCAGACAGAAGCGAATAGTTCATCTCTTGATAGACAATATAATTCTATTATTACGATGTTAAATGATGCGAGTACATCACTAGGTAGATCAGATACAAAAATAAATCAGATGATCAATGATATGCATGATATTAATGTGATTATGACCAATACAAAAAAGAGAGGGACATTTGGAGAATATCAGCTCTATCATATCCTATCTCTTTATTGTGGTGATAATTCACATATCTTTGAATCACAATATCATTTAAGTAATGGAAAAATAGGGGATGCAGCTTTACATTTACCAGGTAATACTAAAGTACTCATTATTGATTCTAAGTTTCCTATGGAGAACTATTTGAAGATAGTAGATAATCCTAAGGATGTTAGTTACCACAATGAATTCAAAAAGAATGTAAAGAAGCATATAGATGATATTTCTAATAAATATATTTCCGAGGAAACATTGGAAGAGGCAGTAATGTTTATTCCAAGTGAAGCCATCTATCTCTATTTATGTGATGAATGTGCTGATTTATATGATTATGCACATAATAAGAAGGTCTTAATGACATCTCCTTCTACACTTATGGGGGTTATCTTTACACTTATTAATATTACTAAGGATTTTAATCGTTCTGAGAATATTAAAGAAATAGAACAACGTATTATTAAACTTAAAGAAGATACGAATCGTTTAGATGAACGTTATGACAGAGTCATGAAGAACTTAGGTACTCTTGAAAAGAGTCTTAAGGATCTCGCAATATCTAAAGATAAGATCAGTAAAACAATCAATCAAGCCTATGATGGTGCAATAGAAGAGGAGTAATCCTCTTCTTTTTTTACGTAAAAAGGAGGGGAAATAAACCCCTCCAGTCTAATTTACAGAATCACTTTTATTCATGCTTTCAAGATATGTAAATATATCTTTCGCATTATCACTATAATCACAACTTAGAACAGCCAATGACATCAATAAGAATAGATCACTATAATTACTTAGTTCTAAGTCTATACCAATCGCATTCTCATCTCTCACTCCCACTAATTCCTGCTGCTCATGCGCAAAACCACGATCCACTGCCTGTGAAATAAGCAATTCGTAGCTTCCTTCATAATAACTAGAAACAAAATCATTGAAATCCTTACCGACAATCTCTATTACATTTTCAATTGTCTCATCAGATTCTTCTGCAAGTGTATTGATAAACTGTTCTAACATCACAACAACATACTCAATTACACTATCCGCATTCGCAGTCTCTTCGTTATATATGACATACATGCCTTTGTCATCATAGTAAGATGTAAATAAATGTTTCATTAATCTTTTTTACCTAATGTTGCAACCATAACAGCTTTAATTGTATGAAGTCTATTTTCTGCTTCATCAAATACAACAGAGTTCTTGCTTCTGAATACTTCATCATCCACTTCACGAACATCTAATCCCTGTTCATGTTTTACTCTTGCTGTTTCTGTTTCGAAATCATGGTAAGATGGTAAACAATGCATAAATAATGTATTGTCATTATGTGTCTTACTCATTAATTCTTTGGTTACTTTAAATGGACTTAATAATTCCACTCTTGGCTTATACAATGATTCATCTTCACCCATTGAAACCCAGATATCAGTATAGATAACATCAGCACCATCAACTGCATCTGTATCATCAGTAATAGTCAAACTTCCACCAGACTTTTTACATTCTTCCTGACAATAAGCCACAACTTCTGGATCCATTTCTAATGATTTAGGACCTAAACATACAAAATGCATTCCCACCTTACATGCACCATACATTAATCCATAACAAACATTATTTCTAATATCACCAGTAAATACAAACTTAATTTCGTTTAAAGGCTTATCAAGATGTTCCTGAATAGTAAGGAAATCAGCTAAAGTCTGAGTAGGGTGGTCAACATCTGTTAAACCATTCCATACAGGTACTCCTGAATACTTAGCTAATGCTTCAACGTTTTCCTGTTTAAATCCTCTAAATTCAATTCCATCAAACATTCTACCTAATACTTTCGCTGTATCTTCAATTGACTCCTTCTTTCCCATCTGTGACTGAGTCAAGAAAGTAGCGTGTCCTCCTTCATCAAGAACACCTACTTCAAAAGCACATCTTGTACGTGTAGATGTCTTTTCGAATAATAAGGCAATATTCTTACCTTCAAGTGAATGACCAATCTTTCCTGCTTTCTTCTTAGCCTTTAGCTTTTTAGCTAAGTCTAGAAGATAATAGATTTCTTCTTTAGTATAATCCTTAAGTGTTAAAAAACTTCTCCCGTGTAAATCCATAACTATACTTCCTTTCTACTTATATTTCTTTACCTACTACTTTACCAATTTCTCTTAATTCTTCAATAAGTTTTGTATATTTTTTAGGCTTTAATGACTGAG
>Cobain_p1__coassemble_1017_pt1 | contig 19803 bp, 13 predicted proteins | sample Cobain_p1__metabat2_high_PE_024 | metagenome-assembled genome bin Cobain_p1
TCGGTGCTTATGAAATTTAATTTTCACTAACCTGTGGTTTGTGGGTATTCAAAAAAATTTATCAAGAGTATTTATTAAATAGCGGTGTTGAGCAATCACAAATCATTTCTATTAACTTTGATGACCTAGAGTATGAAGAGTTACTAGATTATCATAAACTCTATCTATATATCAAAGATAGATTAGTAGAAAACAAGATGATGTATATCTTCTTAGATGAAATACAGAATGTTCCTTCTTATGAAAAAGTTGTAGATAGCCTTTATGTAAAAGAGAAAATTGATATCTATATTGTAAGATCCACTAAGCATCCAATCACACATTTAAATAGTCAATACATAGAAATACATGTTCTTCCTTTATCATTTAAAGAAGTATATAAACCTGGAGCCGATAAAGAAGAAGCTTTTCAGAAATATATGAAAACTGGTGGTTTCCCCTATATTAATAAAATACAACTGGATAAAGAACAAATTGATATGTATCTAGAAGGAATAAATAATACTGTGATTGTGAAAGATATGGAAGCATTGTGTGAGTCATACCTTTATTATCCTGTTGAAGTGATGGATATATCAGGCAAGGAAGTATTAAAGTCTAATAAGAAGTATTATACTGTAGATCCAGGAATTCTAAATTGTATTCTCCCAAAGCAATCTTATGATTTAGGATTCATGATTGAAAATATTGTATATATAGAACTTCTAAGAAGAAGATATATTGTAAATATTGGACGAAGTGGACTTGCAGAGGTTGATTTCATTGCGAAAAGAAATGATGTCTACACTTATATACAAGTTACTGCATCACTTGTGGACGAGAATACTTTTAACAGAGAGATTAGTCCTCTAAAACTAATTGAAGACAATTATGAGAAAATAATCCTTACTTTAGATAGATATACACTTGGAAATTATAATGGTATTAAGGTAATTAATATCATAGATTGGTTGTTGGAAGAATAGGCTGCAGCGATTAGATTTGCTACAGCCTAGTTTTGTTATTGACTATTCAGTTTCTTGAATTCTTCTATATATTTTCTCAAGAATGGAACTACTGTATAATCATTATTTCTAATGAAATTCACACTTAATTGATCAAAGATGAACTTCTTAAAGTCATCATCTAATGCTCCTTCTAGCACTGTTATTCTACGAATATGACATGCATTGACAAGAGTAAACTTCATAGGCTCCTTTTTACCAACATAATAGTATAACTTCTTTGAATCCTCCTCATCCTTCAAAGTATAAATATGCTGAAATACCTTTACAACATCACTCTTAAGACATGGATTAAATACTACTCTAGAAGTATCTCTACAATGTTTTACAAACTTTCTTCCTAAAGAAGTAGCTAAATTAATAAGTGGTGGATTACCAGCTTTAGATGCTTTTCTAACCACCTCTTGATATTGATAAGTGTTTTTATTTAAATTCTTTAGTATACGTTCTATTTCTTCTCTGTATTCTTCATTTGTTTCCACAAAAGACTTTAATAGACGTGTTAGTTTACTCTTGGAAATTTCTTTATCTTTCCTATATGCATTGAGTCTAAAATCAAGTTCTTTTAAATCAGGTAAAACCATCATCTTACTATCACTTATTAAAGCTTGATAATCTTGAGTAGAAATCAATAATTCTGGTTCAAAAACAGAACTTTTATAATTTGTAAAAACAGATTCATATCTCTGATATAGTTCTGAAGTATCATCCTCAATCTTATAGTAATCCATGCTCCCATCAGGAAATACACTTAAGAGAAAATACTTAGTAATTTTTTTATTACCACAACGTTCAGATTCTCTTGTAACATATTCAACTGGTTTATCCCAATTCCAGTGATATATAGATATACTTCTATTTGCGATATCTCTTTTAATAAGTAATTCCATTAGAATCCTATCCATAATATTATCACTAATATCAACTGTATTATCTCTAGCAATACAAGTCTCATAAGTGATATGTTGGAAGTTTAAATCACTGACATGCTGGTCTGGTATTTTGTTGTTCTTACAATATTTCTGATTATGAATCAATGCAATATTGAACTGTTTACCTTTATCATAATGAATATTATCGATACCTCTATCCTTTAATTTAGAAACAATTAAATCAATCATCTTCTTAGATGAACTATCGTTCACACGGTCAATCAAATGAACACCTAAATCATTATATAGATTTCTTATATAATCCTGGGATAAGAAGTCTGAATATGTATTGGCCATCTGTTCATTATTTAAATCTATAGGATGTAATTGAACATAATCATTAAGATGTAGATCAACATCAATATAAAACTGATGCAACATACCACACTTAGAATTTTCAAACCCCTGAATATCATGAATATCTAGACTATTCACAAAGTCCTCTCTTTGTCTGCGATATACACTTCTTCTCACAAAACATTGATCTGTACTTAGTGGTGTAAGGCATCGACGAAGTACATATCCCTCATTACTTTTGTAATATCTAGGCAGTTTTAAAATATCATTTCTATATTTGTTATTATACTCTAATACTTTAGATAAACGATGATAAGATTCACCCTCCATATACACCATACATTCCTGCTTACTTGTTTCTGATTCAATCAAACTAATATGATATGCGAGAATACAATCTTTTCTAAAAGACTTCTGATTGAAACTGAAATATCTACCTGAGATGTTATTAAACTTCTGAGAGAATTCCATATTAGGCAGCATATTGATCAACAATTGAGATAATTCAGTCGGTGTTATACTTAAAGGATCATTTATATCTAATGTTTCTACAAATGCTCCTTTATCATACTGATTAATATGTGATTGAAGGTCTTCTGAACATACACTTCCTTTTTCAAATATAAGATAAACTGGACCTTTATATCTATAAAGTACAGCTAATACTGGAGATAATTGGTCTAGTTTTTCTAAGCTTCTTTTCAGAACACATTTTTCTTCATCTTTATCATCAGTTTGTTTTGGTTGTATTCTATAAAGGTCATAATCGCGATTAATATGATCATAATGAATTTCAAGTTTTACTTTATTTGTCTTAATCATCCTTATATTCCTCCAAACACATTCTTATTTTATTAATTGCTTCTCGATTGGCATGGAATCCATCTTTTTCAAGTAGAGAAGGTATTTCAACAATTCTTGGAGATTCTATAATCTTATCTGATTTGTTTTCATCAAATATATTAATAATGATTGCCTTTTCTCCACCTATTTCATCTAGCTTATCAATAATCTTCTTAGTCATTTTCTTAGAATCAAAGTTTGAATATCTCCAATGTTTTAAATCGATATAGACCTTACCACGTTTATAATCAAAACGTTCATATTCGTTTGGTTTAAGTTCATCTAGATCAATACCTAATTCTTTCTTTATAATAAAATGACCTACAAACTCTCCTAGTCTTCCCTTATAGATATTCTGGTATAAAACAGGTGATAACATATAATCATTTACTTCAAAACGAGTGGCATACTTATGTTTAACAAACTCCTCTCTTAAACCAGGATAATTCAACATCTTAGAAAGACGTGCATTTTCTTCACTAACTTCGTATATATGCTTGATTCGTTCAGAATCTTTCTTATTCTGTAGTCTGACTATAACTTCCTCTTTAGATTCGTTAAAATAAACATCTGTATATTCAAAATCATGTTCACCAACGAAATAGTATTTATTCATCGGTTCAGATGAATGAATATAGTATTCCTTAACTATTTCATCATCCTTGTTAGAAATAGTAGGATGCTTTAAACATGTTTCACCCAATCTCTTATAGCGTTGTATTTGTTGTGATGTCCAATCTCCTGATAGTAATTCATATATATAGAACTTACCAGAACTAGAAATATGACTGGCTTCATTCTCAACATAATCATATACAGGAACATCTTCTTGTCTTTCTTTAGCATATTCTGCGAGTTTTATTGTTTCTGGTGAAAGTATTTCAGTTTCTAGTATTGATGTATCAAAACTATTCACGATATCTCTCGTAACTAGAATATGAATGACTTTATTCTTATTAAATGAACGAGATAAACGTCCTACTGCTTGAATGATCTGTTTTGTCTTAGAGAGACGTATACTTCTACAGCCTTTAAGTTCCGTATTAAATCCTTTCTCTTTTGGATTCTTTAATTTCTTATAGCCTGCAGAGATACATTTACTTAAGGTACGATGATCAATTTCATTATTCTCATATAAATTCTCCACTTCAATTAAGTAATGGAGTAAATCCTCTTCTTTAAATCCAGATTCAGTATCATAGAGATTGGTGATTACGTTCGTGATATCTCCTAAGAAGATTCCATCGAAATCCTTTTTCTTATTTCTTCCATCTTTTTTATTTGCGAAATCAGTTAAGTTAATCGTATCCAAGCCTTTAGGTAAGTCATATGCCATGTTTTGTCCTGCACCTATAGTAGCATATGCAGAAATCACAAAAATCTTTTTACCCTCTTTTAGAGATTTCAATATCTTCTCTTTATCCTCATCAAATGTTGCACCACTCTTTAATACGATATAATTCTTTTTATTTTCATCAACACCACACTCAATATTTACCAAACGAAATAGTTCCTTAAGTTTTAACAATCTAAGGTTACCTGTTTCTTTTGGTAAAGCATTATTTAAACATAAGAATGAATGAATATCTTTATGTGATACAAAGTATCTATAAGCTTGTGCTACCATCAAATATCTTTTAGCATAATAACCCTTCTTATCTGCCTCCATATCCTGAGTGAGAATCTTATAGACTTCATTTTGATGTTTAGGATCAGAAAATACTAATCCAATAGCTTCTTTTAAATTTTCATTATGATAATCTATCTCTTCTACCTTTACTTGAATTTCTCCCGTTTCATATTTCTCATTCAATAAAGAATATGTATCTTGGATTCTTTGGTGATCCTCTTCTTCAATAATATGAAAATCATCTTCTAGAGTTTCTTTAAGATACTTGAGTGAATAGTTTGATAATACAGAATCAATATTACATGTTGCACTTAATCCAATAACAGTGGCTTTTTTAGCTAACATAGCTAATATACATTCAGCACTTTTAATAAGATGCATATAATGGAAAGTTGTATTAAAGCCACTATCCTTCTTATTAGTAAATTCAAAAGAACGAATACCTCTATTATAATAATTATTCGTTTTCTTAAATTCATTCTTTGTTTTATTCACCTTCATTACAGGCTGAATATTAATATCATTATCAATATATGATATATCGGGATCAGATAATTTGAATAAATGATAAATAGATCGTACTGCCTCTTCATCATTAATTAGATCATCTTCTTCTGCTTTTAGATTCTTATCGTTTTTATGAGCTGAACCGAGTTTCTTAATATATCTCTTTACAGAAACCAAAAAATTACTCATCTCACCAATAATAGAGAATAAGCTATACACTTCACTACTTATTTTAGGTAATTCTTTTTTTCTCTCTTCGCTATCAAAGATTTTGATGGTCATTCTATTATGCTCCTCATCATAATAGACATAAGCTCTTTTCTTAGATAAACCATCAAAGCTTGCGTGGAATGTTGAATCACTCATCAAGAAATTACGGTTTTTAATTCCTGGGCAATAATAAGGCAGCTCATCATGATATTTGTTTCGTATCTTTAAAGCTTTTTTTCTTATATCTTTTAACTGCGAATCATTTTCAGGTACTAAATCCTTTACATCTTTAGGTGTATTATCCTCCCAATGAATAAATGGACTTGTAATGCGATAAACCATAGGAATCAAATCAACAGTTGAGCTTAAACTACTTTCTATAATAATATCGTTAATTTCATTTTTAGTTGCATCTACTTCATCAATAAAAAGAATACTGTCGTTAATAATTTCAGATTCAGAGAATTTATACTTTTTCTTATAAATAGGATCAATTGAAGTAAAGAAACGCTTTACAGACATACAAATAATCTTATAGTCCTCAATAAACATAGCAGGATATAGAACACTAAGCCACGAATGAAGTGCCTTCATATCTTTCTTTCTATCATCTACATTCTTCTTTTTAAATTCAGCAGTCATTAGTTTACTTCTAACTTCTTTTCTAAACTTACTATCAGCTGATACTAGATCTTCTTGAGATTTTTGAAGCATTTCCGATGTGACATTCCTATTCTTAAATTCCTTTTGGAAATGTTTATAAATATCTAAACTTTTCTTTAAGTTTCTGTATGAATCTAAATCTTGAAATTCATCTGGAATATGAGCTTCATAAAAATGATGCACAATATTATCCACAACACTTTCTACACGTAATACATTTGTTTTATATTCATCTTCACCTAATGCATTTTTTAAATCATCCATTGGTAAGTTATTCAAATTATTTGTGATAAATATAAAGTGTTTATCAAACTTCCTGTAATTATTTTTCATCAACTGTACTGCACTATAAGATTTTGCAGAACCTGTTGGAGTATTCACAAAATACAATCCATTACTTCTTTGTTCGAATATTTTTTCTAATAGTTCTTTCATAAATTTTCACCCTCTAACTTATAGAATTCTTCTGCTCCTTTTACTTCTGTTAATTCACATTGTGATTTTATTATATTCAACGTTTCCTTAACTTCACTTTCTGATAGTTCCAAATTCGATCTCAAGTAAAATCTGATTTTTGATGCTCCTATAATATTATTTCCATTATTCAACTCAACAAGCTTCTCCATCATTACAGACATATCATCCTTTACTGGTTCTTTCTTAACAGCAGTGGGTTTAGTCATTGGTTTATTAAATAAGTAATCTGTTTGTCTTCTTAATAATTCTTTACTACTTATTGAGATTTCCCTGAATATTATCGGATATCCATGAGCCTTTAAATCTCTCACCATCTCATAATAATCAATGTCATTAGATACCAGTATGATTAACCTAGGATTATACTTACCAAACATATAACCAATATACATAGAGATTCTATTATCCACAAAGTTTGTTCCTACACTCTTAGTCTCTACGATATTGATATCATAACCTTCCAGCATATCCTTATATTCTTGTGCTGGTTTTGTGGTGTAATAACCACAGAACAAGTAATAGATATACTCTTTATGTAATAAGTCTGTAGGAATAGCTTGATAGTTTTCAAAATCAACTATGACTATAATCTTAGAATCTAGTGTTCTCTCTATTATTTCTGAGTGTTTCCTACTATGTGAAATAACACTTTTTTCATACAATGCATCAATAAGTTTATTCTGTTGTTCAATCATAATGAGCGCCTCCCTCTCTAATACTATTTTATCTTTTTTTAAAAATAAAAATTTTAGTTAACGTCTGACAACAGCGAATATTACGCACTTAAATGTAACGTTTAAAAACATAAAAAGAATTACGATTTAAAGGTATTCTTATGAACTGTACTGTCTTGTTATTTAGATATCTCTCAGACCATATAGGTGTTACTTCACTTTTTAGTCGTAAATATTCTATTGATTTTCTACTTAATCTAGCATACAATCATATACATCAATGGCACTCGGTGCGGAAGAAAACTCACGATTTATGTCGTGGTTTTTTTCTTTGTCCTAGAACTCAAAAAAGAGATAGCTTTCGCTATCTCTCAGACCAATTAAGTATTATGATCTTTTCTTTCTCTTAAGTAACATAGCACCTGCTACTGTCATCATAGAGATCCAGCTTGCAATTGATGTTGCATCACCTGTCTTAGCTGGTTTCTTATCCTGAGTAGGATCTTTAGGTGTATCCTTACCTGTTTCAGGATCTTTTGGAGTTTCCTTATCTACTTCATTAAGTCCAATTACTTTTACAGTAAAGTCATGACTTGCAGTCTTTCCTTCTGCATCAGTTACAGTGATACTAACAATCACATCTGTATCCTTCTTAGGAGTTGTTACTTTACCATCTAATGAGATAATACCTTCAGGACTTACCTTAGTAATAATAATACTATAGCCTTCTGGTACTTCAGGAAGTACAAACTGTGTCTGTCCTTTAGAAACAACTGACTGTACCTTATTTCCTGCTAGTAAATCATCTAGGATATCCTGTGATGATGGTTTAGCTGGAGTAACTTCTACCTTCTTGAAGTTTGCTTTTAGAGTAGTGTTTGTAGTTGCTTCAAATGTATATGGGTTAGAAGTACTTACTTCTCTTCCATTTTCATCTGTCCAGTTCACAAATTCATAACCTTTGTTTGCTTTTGCGGTGACAGTCACATTTGAACCTTCTTCATAAATACCATCTTCTTTATCCATTTTGACAGTACCCATGTTCTGATCACTTTCTACTGCAACTGTATACTTCTTATTTTCAACAGTTACTTTTACAACTACTTTCAAGCCATCTGGGTTTACAACGCCTTCTGGTAATGTAAGAGTACCTTCTAATACATATGTACCACATTCATTAGCCTTATAAGATGCTTTATTCCATGTTACGTCTACTTTTTCTGTTTCATTGTTTTCTAATGTAATAGATACTTTGTTTGGTAAATTTAATGAATCAAATGAAGTACCTTTTACTACAGTAAGATCATCTAGCTTCTGGATATCTGTAATCTTTACATCTGCTTCAGAAGACTTTTCAAACTTCGCAATTAAAGCTGTATTACCCTTAACGTTGAATGTATATTCTGCTTTATCAGATACTTTTTCACCATTAGGACGATACCATCCTTTAAATACATAACCTCTATTAGGTGTTGCAGTAATAGTTACAGACTTACCTGCTTTAACTTCCTGACCACCACTTACTTTACCACCTTTTTCTGCTTCTACATAAACAGTATAAGTGTTATTAGTTACATCTTTATTCGCAATATTGAATTCAGAGATAGCTACCCATCCATCATTTGATTCAGATGCTACAAACTTGAATCCATATACATTCTGTGTATCAAAAGTAAATGTTTTTTCTGACTTGTTAGCATCAAATGTCTGATCTTTCGCAACTTCTACCCATTCACCATTCTTTTCAGTCTGGATATAAAGTGAAGCTTTAGTCACCTGGCCACTGTTAGAATCCTGACGTGGTGTGAATGATACCTGATTGATTTCATAAGCTTTATCAAATGAAATTTCTGTCCAAATACTTCCATCAGCACCCTTACCTGTACCTGGAGCACCAGATGTTGTTTGAACCTTATCTTTTGTAGCTTGTGACCAGTCTGAATGCCAGATTGTAGATGGCTTATTGTCAAATGCCATACCGATAATACCTTCACTCTGACCACCGTGAGCTGTTGGTGTTTCTGATTCAGCTTTACCAGTCCAAGAAGCTTTATTATAAAGATCTACTTCTGGTGCTTTTTCAGTTACTACTACGTTATCAATTACTGCAGAAACTGTTTCTGTCTTAGAACCAATTCTTTCTAATGGTAAGGCAAATGTTGAATGTGTGATATTGTCTTTCTTCACCATATCATTGTGAATAAACTTACCTTTTGCATCACATACATATTCACCATTAACATAAAGACTTGTCTTCTGCTGAGCTGTAGTGATTTCAATATTGACTGTCTTACCTACTGGTAATTCATAGTCAAAATAATAGTTATAAAGTTCTCTTGTGAATCCTAACTTACCATCTTCCATGATTCTGATATCATGTGTTCCATAGTTCGCATCTGATTCAAATAGGATATCTCCTGGTTTAGCAGGTTTGTTTAGTTTAATATCAAATGATAGCTTATTACCATTACCAAGTTCTTTAATTGGAGAAGTGACATAACTTACACCATCTTTTAATACTAATGCATTATCCTTGATTTCAGTATTCTTTCCTTCTTTAAGGTCACGTTTGTTTTCAGAACTATCCTTTAAACCGTTATTGAAATCATAGCTTTCATAGTTTTCACCCTTTTTATTTTCTTTGTAATAAGGGTTTGTATTAGGTCCTGTTCCCTTATCCTGAGCCACTTTAGCAAGAGCATCAGCACTGCCTTTTTCCTTACCAGTCGCAGCCCATGTCTTTTCTGCATAGAATGGTAATGCATCAAAGAAACGCCAATATAAATCAGATTCACTTAGACCTGATGCGCTCTTATCGATATTATCACTCCATAATGCGAATGCAGCACCTAACATCTGATCATCACCAGCAGGAACATACTTATAAGAACCACCTTTGACTCTTACTTTGTTTGCTTCAAACTGATTGAAGATTCTATTTACGTTTAATAAATCTCCATAGGCATTGGCACGTCCTTTGTTTCCATTTGGAACCATGTAACCAAAGTCATCAATTGTATTAATAAGCTTATAGCCCATATCATACATTTCAATACCATCTGCCCAGTCAGCTGACCAAAGGTTCATTTCTACATTATCAATAGCTTCTCTCTTAATCTGAGTCACTGGATTATCTTTGATCCAAGTTAAACCACCCCACATACGTACTGTATTTGTTTCTTTTAGGTGAGGAACTAAATCATTAACGAATCCACGATATGCTGTGTAGTTTGATAAGAATTCATCTGCACCAATATGTACAGTTGTTTCTCCATCAAATACTGGATTAGCACCTTTTGTATAATCATCAAAGATTTCTTTGATCTTATCTTTTGTTTCTTTCTTAGAGACATCAAGATGGTCAATAAGTGGTCTATTTCTATTTAATGGTGATACCTTATTCTGAACCATTAATTCTGGCCATACTTTAGTAAATGAAGTGGCATGAGCTGGAACATCAATTTCAGGTACTACATTCATACCAAATGCTCTTTCACCCTGGATGAATTCTCTGAAGTCCTTCTTAGAAATAGAATAGTCTTTTGCAGTAGGTGTTTCACCTTTATCGTTAGATAATCCTGATTCTAGACGGAATGCTTCATAGGCTTTAAATGCTTCATTTTCATTATCACCTTTACCATATTGTTCTAAGAAGATATAGTTATCAGACAAATGAGTCTGTAAGTCATTCATCTTATAGTAACGCATTGTTCTTGCAACATCCTTCATCATATCTAATGAAACTGGTTTACGTGCTACATCGAATAAGAATCCACGTGTCTTGAAACGAGGATAGTCACGCATTTTACCAATCTTATAGCCTTCATTGTCTTCTTTATACATCTGAAGGATTGTCTGCATACCATACATGTTACCTGTTGTATGAACAGACGCAACATTGATACGGTCTTTCTGGATATCCATTGTATATCCTTCATCACCTAGAAGAGTATCTGGTGCTTTTAATTCAAAGTTGAATGCATTAGCCTGAGAAGCACCTTTTTTCACTGTAAGGTTAATACCTGTGAAATCTTTATAATCACGTACAAATTCATCTACAACAGCTTTTAACTTATCATCTGTATAAATCACTGTCTTTAATGAGTTAATAGAAATCTTTTCTGTTGAGTTTGAATGCCATTCCTGGATTTCTGGAATAACATTAGGTTTTGTATTCTTATTTGCAGACTGTTCATTTATACCTTTTACAACATAGTCAATATCTGCAGTCTTCTTTTCTTTTCCAGTTTCAGTTTCTGTAACTACATAAGAGACCTTTACATTCTTATCAACTAATGGATGGACAATCTTACCATCTGCACCAATGATCTGTTCAAGATCTGCACCATTGATTCTTACAGTAAATCCTGCTGGTACAGCTGGCATATCTAATGTATTCACATCTGCTTCAATTGTCTTACTCTGAGATTCAATAGAAGAGACAACAGAGTTTAGAGTTGCTTTCTGTGCTGTTTGTTCATTAGAATAAACTTCCATTTCAGCAATACTTACGTTATTCCATGATGATGCTTCAGCAACAAAGTTACAAAGTTTTAATTCTTTTGCTTCAATAGGTTCATCGAACTTAACAACAACTTCGTTATTATAACCGTCACCTTTCTTTGTATTAGTAAAGCTCTTTGCAAGTTTTTCTACACCATCTTTATCTTTATATTTGATATCAAAGCTTTTTACGTTAGATGGCATTGGTGCTACATCTCTTTCAAAGAAATGAATCTTAAGTTCCTTAACGAGAGTCAATCCAGCAAATTTAGTATTGAGCCAGATCTTAGTAGTTGGAGTTTCATAATCACTTGCCCAGCGGTTTGATTTTTCTGTGCTTCCATCTTTTACTTTATCTGGACTGAGTGTATTAGCTTCACTACTTGATGCAGTGATTGTAGCATTTGCCATATGATTTTTATTAGGCGTAGCATCTGCTTTTTCTACAATCTTACTATAAACTTCAATTTCATTGATTCCAACATTCTTCCAGTTGATTGTACCTCCATCTGCAGAAAGTACAGTAACTTTTACTTTAGTCGCTTGATGATCTTTATCTAACTGAATGATTTCAGCTTGTTTAGCCTTAGAAGTCTTTTTATAAACTTCTACATATTTCCCGTTTTCTTCTAGTTCAATCTTATAGCCTAGAATATTCTGTGCATCATCTGTTCTTTCGAAATTGATATTAATCTGACGTACTGTCTTTTCTTCTCCTAGATTAATTTCAATCCATTCATTGTCTGCCTTATTCTGTGCAGTTCCCCAGCGAGTCTTCATATCACCATCTACTGCTTTGCTTGGTGATGTAGAATCTACTTCATAACTACTTGCATTAACAGCACATCCTTTAGCAAGATTTAAGTTTTCTACAGCATAGACTGGTCTTACATCAACAAATGCAGCGTTCGCAATCATGACAGTTGCAACTAATCCAATAACACCTTGTTTTTTGTTCATTATCCCTTTTCCTTTCTTTTCTATATAGGACCAACAAAAAAAGACCAAAGTACCCCTCTTAAAAAGAAGGTTTACTCTGGTCTTGCCTAATTTAATAGTAACAATCCTATATGTTTTTCATACAGTGAAATGATAGCACTTACAATGTACTTATTCAAGTATTTTTTTAATTAATTGTCTTGTTTCATACTTATAGATGATTCTTACATAAGTTTATCTATTATTAGGTTGAGTAAAAAATCATTGTAGAATGTTTAATCTGTGTCCAATGTTTTTAGTCTTTCTAGCCATTTTGTAATTAAACCATCTTTTAAGAATGCAAGCAATGTCCCCTCACCAAATCTATCTGCACGAATAGCACCAAAAATTAAGGCAATAATACATTGAGCATCTAAATGATCTACTTCTGCTTTAACCATTGTTTCCCAACTCCATTTGACGCCATTGTCTTCTAGGATTTTTATATAACTATGTAATCCCATCTCTTCATGGTTATCTACAAAAGAATAGACATCATCAATAAACTGGTCTACAACTCTTGAATAGTCAACGAAAGGGAACTGAAGTGGATGTTCTAATGTTCCATCACTCTTATCATCAACAATCCATGTACCAAATTCTGTTTCTGTGAACTCGTCTAAATATTTAGTTAGATTTTCATACATATAAATCACCCCTTAATAATCTTCATCTATTTCATCAAACCCATCATCTACACCTTGTCTATAAGAAGGATCAGTATTGTATCTATCATGATCATAATCACCATCATCTATTGCTGAATTATACCCATCATCATAACTACTAGATGATTCACTTGATCCATAACTATTGTATTCCTTCTTAGGTTTTGATGGAGTGTAAGTGCTTGGTCCAGGTTTATTTAGTTCATATACTAATTCACCATCAATAGTGAGCTTATCATAATACTGTTGATTTTCTATTTCATAATTATGCTTGTCACCAGATAATTTCATCACAAATCTATCATCTTCTTGGAATAACACCATTCTTCCTTCTGATTCAAAAGGTTCACCATCCCAAAATATTTTAGATTCATTCTCATAATAATTCTTATTCCCGTTTACTTCTAATATCTTGTAGAATAAGTCTTTTGCACCACATTTAGAATCAATAGCCAAGTCATAATAATCATCAACTGTATGACTTGAATAAGTGAAGTCTAATTGATATACAGGTACACCATATGCTTTATTGTATTCAGTGTATGAACAACGATCTACCTTAATAGTTACATCTGGAAGATTGGTTGTTTGAATATATTCTTGTATTTCTGGTACATATTCTTTTTGGTACATTTTTTTGACTTCTGTAGTCTTAAAGCCATACTTTAGATAATTAGGTATTGGACCTTTCATGAAATCTGTAATAAGTATTATAAGCCCTAATAATATTGAAACAATGAAACTGAATAATACAAAATAAAATAATATGTTATCTTTATTGTGATTTTCTTTCATATGAGTAATATTCCCTTCTAGATGCATCTTCTTTCTATAGTTCTATTGTAGTCTATTTAAAAAAGAAATGTATTGAGTTAGGGCTCTACAATGCCTTTTATGAGGGGTTAATAAAAATAATTCATATTTTAAAAAGAACGGGTGTTAACCGTTCTAGGATTTGCATAATGAATCAGTAAGTTGATTGATCAACCTCATCGGAATAGTTGGTCAAGCCTATCGGAACTCTTGGTCAACCTAATCAGAATTAATCTCAGTTGAAATTCACAAAAGTAAATAAACACATACTATACGCAAACTATTAATATATCTCACTGTATATATAATGACTAAAGGGAACAACCAAATCTGATTGTTCCCTTTTGCATATTCATTTAATTAAGTTAGAGTGGTTCACTCGGCCACTTATATTATTTTACTTATATGTCTACCTAGTAGAACAGCAAAATACTAATCTAAACTGCTTGCTGCATAGAAACCTTCTCTTACAGCTTCACCAATCTTTCCTAATTTATCACAATCTCCAATTGCTCGAGTTTTCATTGGATACTTTTCTTTCAATAAATCTGAAAGAGTTGTATTAGGTCTCATACCGAAAGCTGAGATTACTGTATCTGCTTCAATATGCTTTTCAATGCCGTTTTCTTCAACAGTTAATCCTGTTTCATCAATAGCTGTTACTTTCGTATTTGTCATAAGATTAACATTGTTTTCAGCTAATTTATTGAATAATGAAATCTTATTGATAAAGAATACGTCTTTACCCATTTCAGGAAGCATTTCTACAACAGTTACATCTTTATGCATTTCTTCAGCAATTTCAATAGCACCATCTAAACCCGATGCTCCTCCACCACAGATTACAATCTTATCACCTTTTATAAGTGATTCATCTCTGTGTGCTGCTACAATATTCACAACATTTTTACCATCAATACCAGGAATTGAAGGAGTAAAAGGTGTTGCACCTGTTGAAACAATAATCGCATCACATGTTTTTAGAATATCTTCTTCACCGGTAATTGTAGTATTAAGATGAATATCCACAGGAAGTTTACTTAACTGTACTTTATACCATTCAGTTAATTTCTTAATATTAGATTTGAACTGGGCTGTACAGATATCACCCATAGTACCACCTAAATGATTTTCTTTTTCAAATAAAGTAACATGATGCCCTTCTAAAGCAGCCACTCTAGCAGCTTCCATACCACCAGGACCAGCACCAATAACTACAACATTCTGTGGATCTTCAGTTTTTTCAAGTTTAAATCTAACTTCTTCCATAGCCTGTGGATTAACAGCACATCCTAGTTTCGTATGATGATTCCAAATACGGCCAATACAGTATTCATTACATCTTAAACAAGGCCTTACATCTTCACTATGATTCTTCATTAATTTCTTAGGCATCATTGGATCAGCAATAAGTGCTCTACCAAAAGAAGCAAAATCAGCATTTCCACTTTCAATTAATTCTAATGCACTATCTGGATTATGTGTTCCTGCATTAATTAAAGGAACTTTTACAGCTTTTCTTGCATCTTCACATACATATGACATGCATGATTCACCTAAATAAGCAGGTGGGAAAATATAATCTAATGTTTCATAACATCCAGCATCAATATCAAATGCATCAATACCTTCTTTTTCTAGTTCTTTAAGAATCTTCATGCTGTATTCTAGATCTCTACCACCATTAAAACGATGATCTAAAGAAATTCTAAATAAAATAGGTACATCAGGGCCTACCACTTCACGTATTGCATGGTAAATGTCTTTTGCGAAACGTGTATTTTTCTCTGGAGTTCCTCCATATTCATCTGTTCTCTTATTCCATACTGGAGATAAGAACTGATCAATTAAATATCCTGCATGAGCATGAATTTCAATTGCATCATAACCTGCATCCATTGCTACACCTGCAGCAAATTTAAAATCATTCATCATCTGAGCAATCTCTTCTTTTGTAAGAGCATGACACATTAAGTTTGGATCAAATGCTGAAGGAATTTCAGATGCTGACATTGGTGGATTTCCTAAAGTATCTGGAAATGCATTTCTACCTGTACCTGGTGTTAACTGACAAACAATCTTAGCACCATAACGATGTACCCCATCACATACACTTGTAAGAGATGGCAATACAGTAAAACTATCCATGTATCCTTCCATAGACCCTTGAGCAATTTTTTCATTAAGTGGTTGACATCCCATGATAATCATGCCTACTCCACCTTTAGCTCTTTCAATGAAATAATCAATTTCATTGTCTGTCTTACGTCCATTAGCTAGTGCACTATTTGTCCCCATTGGAGACATAACTAATCTGTTCTTTACTTCCATTTTTCCAATTTTAAATGGTGTAAATAATTTTTCATAACTCATATCCTATTCTCCTTTTTGTTACCACGGTAACATTTTATAATGTAACCGCTTCATTGTCAATGTTTAATAATTCACAATCTTTTTTTATGTTTTTATGCTATAGTGTAAAAGGTGATAAAAAATGTACAAAGATTTAAAGAATACAATTATTAATACATCCTATAAACTATTTATGGAGAATGGTTATGATCAGACTACAGTCAATGATATCTGTGCTGCCTGTTCTATTACAAAAACAACATTCTACCGTTATATTGATTCAAAAGAAGAATTACTGTCATTCTTCTTTAATGATATTAATGAAAAAATTGATGAACTAAAATTAAATGCAGAAACACATACTGATTATGTACAACAAATTATTGATGCCTTTGACCTCATCATTACACACATGCTTCAATTCCAGCAGGAATTATATTGTCAGCTATATATATCTAACCTAAAAGAAAATAAAGGTACATTCAATGAAATAGATGCTTTAAAAGAAGTCGTAATTGACTTAATTTTTAAAGCACAACAAGCAAATCAAATATCAAATAGAAATGATCCTTTAGTTATTTATAACGTCCTTGAACATATATGTTATGGATGTGGTATTCAATGGTGTCTTCATCAAATACAAGATATTAGAGAAGAATTCACTACTTCTTCAAAAGCAATTTTAATCATATAAGATACATTACAGAAAGCACAATTGTGCTTTCTGTTTTTTTCTAAGCATAGAAAAAGATGATACTCATAGATACCATCTTTCCATATCTTTCAATAGATTGTGCTTACAACTTAATTACATGCTATAATTCAGTATACTTATCACTCTTACCCTTAGCCTTATCTACAGGGTACTTTGCTTCATTCTATGATATAGCTTCATAACTAATGCATTCGCGATATTCATATGATGATTTGCCTGCATAGATTCATTATGTCCGTTAATCCATTCAAGAAAGGAATATTCGCAATAACTTTCTGTTTATTGATAGTAAGCCAATAAGGTATTCTATTATCAGAACTTTCAAAACATGCATGAGCATAATTGATAAAGATTTCTATACATTTTCTAGAAACCAAACCTTTGTATTGATCAATTAAACCCAGTGGTAAATCAAAATGAAACAAAGTAACAATAGGTACTATACCATTACGAATTAATTCGTTAATAACATTATTATAATAATCTATTCCCTTCTGGTTTATTTGTACATTGCCATTAGGAAAGATTCTTGCCATGAAATAGAGAAACGAAAACTCTTTAAGCCCCATTCTTTAATGAATTTTATATCTTCATGGTAATGATGATAGAAGTCAGATGCTATACTTGTGTCAGCTGTATGAAGTCTTTTTTTAACTTCTTCACATCTTAAGTCTGCAACTGTTAGACCTTTACCATCTTCTAATTTAGCACCTTCTGCTTGAAAAGCACTGATACTTGCTCCCCCATAAGAATTTCTTCGGAAAATTCATATTATCTCGTAGAAATAATAGCATTTTCTATTTTTGTCTACTCATCAGATTATGACGAGTGAGGGGAGATGAATAAAATGACCCCTAGTTATTAATACACAATCAGCTTAAACCCACAATTAAATTATCAGACGAAAAACAAGTTAATTACAAAACAAAAGAAGAACATATTAAAGTAATTCTCCTAGATTCTATACAACAAAAAAAGGTTACACTGAAAACTCAGTATAACCTTAACTCACAGAATCAACAGTTAAAGTCACCTATAAATGATATGACTTTAATGCCAAAACCTTAATACAACTAAGTAAGTCGTATTATCTGCTTGTATCTGACTGTGATAGAACACTAGCAGCAAGTCTCTTTGTTGTTACAGAGTATTTACTACTATTTAAAACCTTAGAGGCTTTAACTTCCATTCCCCTTCCAGTCACATTCTTTGAATTACGTTGAGACAAAGCAGAACCAGCCAAAGATTTTTGAATCTTAGAGCTGTTTTTTGATCTCATAACAGATGAGGCTGTTGAAGCAAGCTTCTTACTAGTCATCTTTCTATTCATCAATGTTTTCTCCTTTCATAAAATGAAAGGATGTGATTGTCCAAACATCCTTTATAGCTTATCTAAGTAATTTACTAATCTTTATTAGTTTTCTTAGATTTACTACGAGGAAAACAAAATACTTTCTTCCCAAATTGAGAAGCGTATAAACGTCTTCCGTTTTTCAATGTAATATAAGGTGTATAAACCATATCATTTTCATTGATTTTTTTCATAATATCTGACCCCCTTTCTACAGATTTTTTCCAGACAAATCCGGAAAAGTGTAGAAATGAGCAGAAACAAATACTAAAATAACAGTTGTATAGTTAAGTTTAGTAGACAATCATTGCTTCTGCTATTCCTAATAAGCTCATTTAAGTTGCCTCTTAAATGGGCTTTTTTTTGGAATCAGACATTAGCAAGCTTATACTACTGTGACTGCTTCATTCAAATCAAACAGCATCAAGTCTTGTTCTGGAACTAATACTCCATTTACTCGATATGAACTCTGATTTAAGTCCCAATCACACAATCTAACAATTGTATTGATGAGATCTTTAGAATTCCATCTGACCGATAAAACACCATTTGATTTTTCTTTGTAGAATTGTGTCGCTTTATCATCTTCTTCTCCACAAACCTGAACTGCAATTTGCTTTTCTGATTCGTTGATTAGAAGTCTTACGAAAGCTGGGTATTTCATTTTAATAATCACTGATTTATTAAATGTAACTCCATTATTCGTTACTGATATATATGGTACACCTTCAGTGAAATCAAACGGTTTAAAACTTGATAGATCAATCACTTTGCTCGCCTCCTTTCTGATTCGATACTATTATATCACTAATCTAAGTGTGTATGCAACAAATATATTTGCGCCGTATTTGCGCCGTATTCTTTTCACTTATTCACTAATTTGTATTTCTTTAAATTTATTCTACTGAAATTTCGCCTTATTTTATACTTTATAAATTTTAAACAAATCTATCATCTGTTTCTCATGCGTTTTTGTTTATATTTTTGTTGCTATAATCGTATTCATTCATATGATCAGTCGTATTATATCCATATAGGTTAATAATAAAATATCATAAGAACAATAATCGCTCCGCAGATGAACAAATATTATCTATTACTTAAATTAGAATTTTAGCATTCTCAAGTAGTTGAAGTAGTTCAAATCACCATTTTGCGTGTAACTTCTACTATAGGTAGATTATGT
>Cobain_p1__coassemble_1774_pt1 | contig 10587 bp, 10 predicted proteins | sample Cobain_p1__metabat2_high_PE_024 | metagenome-assembled genome bin Cobain_p1
CGGTATCTCTTTGTACGCATAAGCTGGTTATAATTCTTTCTCATAAGACCTACAAGTTCATTGCCTGCTTTTCTGATTTTATTCGATAGCTTTACAACTTTTTGTATATCAGAAGAAGACATATCAGTTTCAGCAGCTAAGATATGTCTATCAGAAAGCTTATGAAATTGTTTAAGATGTCTTTTATGTTCTTTATCAGTTATCATTTTTCTGCTCCTTAATATTATCCTAATTACTGTAGATACAAAATATCCTCTAGACCATAAAATACCACATCCTGCAGAATTGTATTAATTGCGGAAATGCCTTGAATAGTTCAATAGCACTTATATCTTTAAAAGTTCCTACAACATCACAGGGAGCAGCAGTTTGTGGTACATCTACAAAGACATGTATATGGTCAGGCTTCACTTCAAGAGCCTTAATGTGGTAATAGATTTTTCTGTAATATCTGTTTCAATATTTCCTCTACATTACCTTTTAATACCAGAAATATGAATTTAGAATACCTGATGATGTGATACTGTATCAGATATTTTCAATACGAAGCACTATGATATTGTTCTTCACTGTCTTGTTCACCTAATTGATATTTTTCTGAATTCCTCTACGCAACAAGTCAAGAAATATGATACTCTCACCTTCCTCAACAGAATAGATACGTGCAGGGTTCTCAAGTTCTGTTTTCCATCCAGCAGGAATGGAAATATTTATTTGTACATTGTCACTTTTAGTTCTTGTCATTACTTTTTTCCACAACTTGAATGATATGTTGAATTATCAGAGTTGCACTGTTCTGCATGGTTATTATTGTTCGCTATATGTGCAGTATTATTAGGATTTTTCTGATTACAGTGATGGTTGTTTTGTTGTATGTGTGTTTATATCATAGTTACTTTTACTAATGATCTGTTTACTTTCTATACTTTAATATACATAGATTATATATCATTTTTCTAAGTATTTATCAAGTAAAATGTGGCTTTCATCCCACACGCAAGCGTGTGATTTTTTCGCCACAAATTTACAACGAATGAATAAATACAATAACTTAAGAACTTAGTTCTTTCTGCCATGGCTCCAGATACGATAGTAGCTGCAGTTGCACAGAATACTAAGTTGAATACGAAGCTAGACCAATCAGTTGATGCAAAGTTAGTTAATGGACCATTTTCAAAACCAACCCATCCAATAAATCCGTTAGCTACATCACTCCCACATAAGAAGCTATAACCTACAATAAGAAAAGCAACAGTTCCTAAACAGAAATCCATCAAGTTCTTCATGATGATATTTCCGGCATTCTTAGCACGGGTGAACCCTGCTTCAACCATTGCGAAGCCTGCCTGCATAAAGAATACAAACGCGGCACCAATTAAATACCATATACCAAAAACTTCAGTTAAAACCTTTGCCATAAGCACTCCCCCTTTATCATGTTTATGTTTTCTTTTTACCTTTCTGGTATGACTGCATTATACGAATAGAAAACAGTCATGTCAATAAGAAATTATCATCATAACATTAAATTATTATGCATGTTTATCGGAATAAGCGAAAAAATAGACCATATATTCATGATAAAATGAATTATTGAAAGATAATAAAAAAAGTGTTATAAAATGATAAAAAATTATTAAATTATGCATAATTTTTATATTATGGCATAAAAAATGCGATAAAAAAGAAAATCATGGTATACTTTTTTAAAGGGTGATTATAAAAAAGGGAAAAGTTTTTTATCACATCCAGAAGAAGATATGGCTGCACTTATTGTTGTTGATCTTCTTTACTATGGATTAGTGAAACGTAATAAAGAAGAATATGCACAAAAGATTATTAATACAAGACGTATTATTCAAGAAATGGAAAAGTAGGTGTAAGTTATGGAAAAGATAGAAAAATGGATATCAAACAACAAGGATATCGAACAGGAATTAATACGACTGAGAAGACATTTTCATGAACATCCAGAAGTAGGTCATCCTCTTCCTCAGACACAGGAATATATAGTGAAACTGCTTGAAATGTATGGTTATGAGAATATTATTGTGAATCCAGGAGGAAGTATTGAAATACTTGTAGGACCTCATGATAAGAAGATTCTTTTACTTAGAAGTGATATGGATGCATTACCTTTAGTAGAACATACAAACTTACCTTTTAAATCTATTAATGGATCTATGCATGCCTGTGGACATGATATGCATGCATCTATGATGTTGATGTGTGCCAAACTATTAAAACAGAATGAAAAGAAACTAAAAGGGCAGATCAAGATTGTTTTCCAGCCTCATGAAGAAGGACTAGTGGGTTGTAAGATGATGATTGAAGATGGGGTATTAAAGTATCCTCGTGTTGATGCTGCAGTAGGGTTACATGTTATGCCTGCAACAGAAGATAAGACAGGAACTATACGTACAATCCGTAAAGCGATGACAACAGCGTCTACAATCTTTGAAATCAATATTACAGGTAAGAGTTCACATGGTTCTATGCCAGAAAAAGGTATTGACGCACTGCGTGTGGCTGTTCATATATACCAGCAATTACAGGAAATCATTCCTAAAGAAATCAGCATGAGTCATGATGATGTACTTACAATTGGTATTATGAATGCAGGTAAAGCACATAATATTATTCCAGAAAAAGCCTATATGAAATGTTCTTTAAGAAGTTATCGTCCAGATGATCAGGAATATATTATGGGTAGAGTGAATGAGTTAGTTCAAAGTATTGCTTCTATGTATCATGCCCAGGCAGGTATCACAATTTTACAGCAGGCACCAAGTGTCTATAATGATCCTGCATTACTTAAATCTATTATGGATGTAGAAAAAGATGTATTTGGTGGTTATATCAAGAAGTTAGAACTTCCTCTTACTATCTCAGAAGACTTTGGCCATATTACTGCCAATGTACCTTCACTCTTTGTTACTCTTGCTGCAGGATGTAAACAGGATGGTTATATTTATGGTCTTCATAACAAAGCCACTATTTTTGATGAAGGCTGCTTAATGTATGGCCTGTATTTCTTATATAATGCTGCAATGAATTGGAATGTGAAGTACTAAATATCTTGCATTCACAAAAAGAGAACAGGTATAATATTTAACAATGATGAATGGGAGAAAATAAACGAAAATGAACAAGATTGATCAAAAAACAGTATATACGATTAAAGCACTTTGTGCAGATATGATTCAGAAAGCAAATTCAGGACATCCAGGACTTCCTTTAGGGGCTGCTGGGTTCACTCATGTATTATGGTCACAGGTATTAAACCATAGTGCAAAGCATCCTGAATGGATTAACAGAGACCGTTTTATTTTATCAGCAGGACATGGATCAAGCATGCTTTATAGCTTATTACATCTATATGGTTATGGCTTAACTATGGATGATTTAAAGCAGTTTAGACAGTTAGGTTCACTTACACCAGGACATCCAGAATATGGACATACAGTAGGTGTAGATGCCACTACAGGTCCACTAGGACAGGGCTTAGGCATGGCTGTTGGTATGGCAATGGGTCAGGCTCATTTAGCCACTGTATTTAATAAACCAGGTTATGATCTATTTGATCATTATGTTTATGCATTAGCTGGTGATGGATGTATGATGGAAGGTATTTCTTCAGAAGCATTATCACTTGCCGGTACACTTAAGTTAGAAAAGCTCATCATCTTATATGATTCAAACAACATTTCTATCGAAGGTAATACAAACATCACATTTACAGAAAATGTATCAGACAGAGTAAAGGCATTTGGTTTTGAAACATTAACTGTAGAAGATGGAGATAACTTAGATGAAGTACTTGCTGCATTAGAAAAAGCAAAAACTATTAAAGGTAAACCTAAGTTCATTGAAATCAAGACTACAATCGGTAAAGATAGTCCAAATGAAGGTTCAGAAAGCACTCATGGTGCACCACTTGGTGTAGACAACATCAAAGCACTTAAAGAAAAACTTGGTCTTCCACAGGAAGAATTCTATGTACCAGAAGAAGTATATGATTATCTAGCTTCTACACAAAAACGTGTAGATGATTTATATGATGCATGGACTTCTATGCAGGATAAATACTTTGAAGAATATCCAGAAATGAAGATTGTATGGGAACAGTATTTTAACCCTGACTTTGCAAGAATCTTCAAGGATAACCCATTATTCTGGGCTAATAAACATCACAATATTGCAACACGAGCTGCAAGTGGTGAAACAATGAACCTTATTAAGAACTTTGCCCCTAACTTCATTGGTGGTTCAGCTGACTTAGGACCTTCTAATAAGACAGTATTAAATGGCGAAGGTGAATTCAGTGCAGACAACTATGGTGGACGTAATATTCACTTTGGGGTAAGAGAACAGGCTATGGCTGCAGTAGGTAATGGTTTAATGTTGTATGGTGGATTAAAAGCATATGTGGCTACATTCTTTGTATTTAGTGACTATGTAAAACCTATGGCTCGTTTATCTTCATTAATGAAGCTTCCACTTATTTATGTATTTACTCATGACAGTATTGGTGTAGGGGAAGATGGACCAACACATGAACCAGTAGAACAGTTGACTATGCTTCGTGCAATGCCTAACATGTATGTATTTAGACCATGTGATGAATTTGAAACAAAAGCAGGCTGGTATGTCGCAATGAGTTCAAAAGAAACACCTACATCACTCATCCTTTCTAGACAGGACTTATCTAAGATGGTAGGAAGTAATAAAGGTGCCTTAAGAGGTGGTTATATTATTGATGATTGTATGAGTAAGCCAGATATCATCATCATTGCATCAGGTTCAGAAGTAGACTTAGCAGTCAAAGCTAAAGAACAATTAAAAGACCCTGACTTAAATATCAGAATCGTTTCTATGCCTTGTCAGGAATTATTTAGAGAACAGTCTGAAGAATACAAAGAATCTATTTTACCATCATGTGTAGAAAATAGAATTATTGTAGAAGCAGGAAGCCGTTTATCTTGGGGTGAATTCGCAGGATTCAAGGGCAAATATGTCACTATGGATACATTTGGTGCTTCAGGTAAGCCAGCAGACTTATTCAAGGAATTCCATTTAACTGTAGAAGATGTAATCAAAGCTATCAAAGAATTCTAAACAAATTCATTTTAGCCTCCTATAATAGTATTATAAGGAGGCTTTTTTTATGTGGATACTTTATGCATTTGGTTCTGCCTGTTTTGCAGGTCTCACTGCAGTACTTGCAAAATGTGGTATTGAACATACAAACTCTCATCTAGCCACTGCATTACGTACTATTGTCGTACTCATCTTTTCATGGATCATGGTAGGAATAGTTGGCTCATTTGATACAATCCATACAATCACCCATAAGACATTTCTATTCTTAATTCTTTCTGGAATATCTACTGGAGTGAGCTGGTTATGTTACTTTAAGGCGTTACAGCAAGGAAATATCAATAAAGTTACAGCTGTAGATAAGACAAGTGTTGTATTGACGATTATTCTTTCTCTTATATTCTTCAAAGAAAGTGTCACAGTATATAAGATCATAGGTATGATCATTCTTACAACAGGTACATATTTAATGGTAGAAAAGAAAGAAGATAATAAACAGACAAATAATGCCTGGTTACTTTATGCTGTGCTTTCAGTTATTTTTGCAAGTTTGACGACTATACTTGGTAAGATAGGAATCACAAATATTGAAAGTAACCTAGGAACAGCTATTCGTACAAGTGTTGTACTTATTATGAGCTGGATTGTGGTTTTTGTGACGCATAGTCAAATGAATATGAAGAGTATTCCTAAGAAAGAATATCTCTTTATTATGTTATCAGGCTTAGCTACAGGAGGATCCTGGTTATGCTTCTATCATGCCTTGCAAAGTGGACCAGCAAGTCTAGTTACTCCTATAGATAAGTTGAGTATTCTATTTACTGTATTATTCTCTTATCTTATTTTCCATGAGAAACTCTCTAAGAAATCATTACTTGGATTAATACTAATAGTATTTGGCACCTTGATTATGCTTCTCTAACAAACTCTAACATTTTTGTTCACAAACCTTCTCTATAGTGTCATTATAATTTTGTTAGTTAGGACTAATATAGGAGGAAAAGAATATGAAAGACTTATTTAAAAACAAATTATTATGGTCATTTGTAGGTGGTGTAGCCGCTACAGTGGCAGGTAGTAAGTTCGCAAAGAGTGACTGTGCAAGAAAAGCTGCAGTAAAATCAGTTGCGACTGGTATGCAGTTAAAGGATCAGGCACTTGTATCATATGATACAATCGTAGAAGACGCAAAAGATATCTATGCTGAAGTTAAAAGCAAGAAAGAAGCAAAATAGGAAATAGTCATTTCCTATTTTTTAGGTGATAAGAGAATGTTAGAGTATCGTATAGTACATGACATACCAGGACGTATGAGAATACGTTATGGACGTTATCGCTTTTCTAGAAATAAGGCATTAGCCCTACATTTCGCATTATGTAAATGGGATATGGTTGAATCAGCTGATGTCAATGAAAGAACAGGTTCTATTTTGTTCACTTACAGTGTTGATCAAAGAGATGCTTTGATTGACAAAATCAACTCTTTAGATATCCCTCACTTTGATGACACACTCTATGAAAAACTCATTAAAGAAAACAAATATCTTATAGATTACCGTGATATCAATGATCAATACATTGGTAAATTCACCGCAATCATCGCAAGAAGATATGCTTCTAAATGGTTTTTACCATTACCATTACCAGTAAGAAACGGATTAACTATTTATCATACAATTCGTTATGTAAAAGAAGGACTTAATTCTCTTGTACATAAACGTATTGATGTACCAGTACTTGATGCCACACGTATCTCTGTTTCTTTATTATCAGGACAATGGGGTACAGCATGTAATATCATGTTCTTATTGAATATCTCTTCATTACTTGAAGACTATACAAAGAAAACAACATCATTAAAGCTTAAAGAAACATTGTCTGTCAATATTGATAAAGTATGGGTATTAGAAGAAGGAAAGAAAAACAGATTCCTACTTCTCACTTGCAGAAAGAAGATATTGTAGTCGTACAGACAGGTTCTATGGTTCCAGTAGATGGTGAAGTAGTAAATGGTGAAGCCATGATTAATGAATCAAGCTTTACCGGTGAACCATTAAGTAAGATGGTTAAACAAGGAAGTTCTGTCTTTGCAGGTACTGTTGTAGAAGAAGGAAGGATTTATATCAAGGTAAGAAATCTACAATTAGAAAGCCGTATTAATAAGATTGTAGATATGATTGATACAAACGAATCATTGAAAGCAGGTATCCAATCAGGTGCTGAACATTTAGCTGATGCGATTGTACCTTATAGTTTTGTAGCTTTCTTTGGATTACTTCTGGCGACAAGAAATCTTACACGTGCTTCTTCTGTATTACTTGTAGATTATTCATGTGCAATTAAGCTTTCTACATCTATTTCTATTATTAGTGCAATGCAGGAAGCAGGACGCCATTCTGTTATGGTTAAGGGTGGTAAATACCTAGAAGCAATGGATCAGGCAGATACAATTGTCTTTGATAAAACAGGTACCCTTACAAATGCGCAGCCATTTGTACAGAAAGTGACACCAATAGGAAACTATACACGTGATGAAGTATTACGTATTGCAGCTTGTTTAGAGGAACATTTCCCACATAGTGTGGCTAATGCGATAGTAAAACAGGCATCATCTGAACAGTTGCATCATGAAGAAGAACATGCTGAAGTGAAGTATATTATTGCGCATGGTATTGCGACTATTTATCGTGATCAGCGTGCTATTATCGGTAGTGATCATTTTGTATTTGAAGATGAACATATTACTAAAACAGAAGAAATAGAAACACTCATCAATAACTTACAAAGTGAAGGTGCCAGTTCTTTGATATTCCTCGCAATAGGAGGAGAACTCGCAGGTATTATTTCTATTTATGATCCACTTAAACCAGAAGCAAAAGAAACTATTATGAATATTAGACGCAGTGGTTTTAAGAATATTATTATGTTGACAGGCGATAGTGAGAATGCAGCTAAGCATATTGCGGAAGAACTTAATATTGATGGTTACTTAGCAGGCGTATTACCTGAAGATAAAGCAAACCATGTCAAAAAATTAAGAGATGAAGGACATAAAGTTGTTATGGTAGGTGATGGTGTCAATGATACCCCAGCCTTATCTTGTGCAGATGTCTCTATCTCTTTACAGGATAGTTCAGATATTGCGAGAGAACTTGCAGATGTTACATTAACATCTTCTTCACTAGAAGAAATTGTGGTATTTAAACAATTATCAGCATTATTAATGAAACGTATAAAAAGTAACTATAGAAAAATAGGTACATTGAACACAGGATTGATTCTATTAGGTATGTTTGGTATCTTACCAGCAAGTACAACATCACTTATTCATAATGGTTCAACATTTGTCTTTGCGATGTCATCTTCTACATCATTATTAGAAAATTGATGTATAGCCCCTATTCTGGGGCTTTTTTATTTCCTGGGAAAAGAACATATGTCAACTCAAGTTTACATGATAGTTGGTGGAGGTAACTGATTTTTAGGACTACACTTGTAGAGGCACTATTCATAGAAAAGAATTGTACTATGCCATATATCCCCCTTCCTTTATGAACCGACATCTGAACAAGGAGATATATATGGCATAGTAGAGGGGAACAACTTTTACCCTATAAATTAGACAAGTATCTTAGAACCTTTACAATCTGATGAAAGATATTAAGAAAGTTGACATGCCCTAATGATATCGTGACTTCTCACACGATCCTGCACAAAATGGACATCAGCTATTCTCCTACCTAATGTACCAATAAATATCTTTTATGAGATATGCTCTCTAGTTATTATATCAACCACTTGTCACGCACTGCATAGAATGAATAGTTATGCCAATATGAGATATTGGGGTTATAGGTTATTTTACTTATTCTTTTTTTATGCTATTCAATCCAAGGAATCAGACATTTCTCGACTTCTTTCCACTCATAATAGGATTAAATGAAAAATACGGATACTCTCAATTTCCTAGAATACAGAAGATAAAAACCGGATAATGTAATAAAGCTTTCAATATGTAGTCAACATGTTCTTCTGTCACATCCTGCTTAATACCTATAATCCTGTCTCATATAAGACTTCCTGCTCATCGGAAGTCTTATTTTCTTTCTATTATTCAATAAAAAATGATTGGAGGGGTTTTATGAAAAAGAAAGGCATATTGGTTGTATTTATCGTTTTAATCAGTATAGTTACAATTACAGCAGTGAGATACTTAAGTACTGACCACACTGTATCTGACTGCTACTATACACAGATTCCTTGTAGTAATGTGAATAGAGAATCATGGCTCATCGATGATTATGGTCATAAACAACCTATTGGAAAAGAATATGTTCTTGTATCTTTTAATGCATTAGGAGAAAGAAAGCTTGTCACATTTATTAACACCTACTGTCCAGGAACTTACATTAAGTTAAAAACAAAAAAGAACGTAGTTACTGACCAAAGGATTGTATCAAAATCAGAAGTTCCTCAACGTGCTTTAAATCAAATAAAGTGCTATGGAACAACATAGAAAGGAAAAGAGATATGTATTATGAAGTGATTAGTTATATTATTGCCATTCTTTACATTGCATTTATGATTTTCTTCTTTTGTTCATCCATCTATCTCTTCATATTAATAGTGAAAGCTCTAAAGAAATATATTAACTCTAAAGATATAAGAGAAGAGAAGAAAATCAATGCGGAATCTTTAGGAGAAGCTCTTAAAGAAAATCGTTTGCGTTGTAATATGACTCAGGAATTTGTCGCAGAAACATTAGGAGTAAGTAGACAAGCTGTCTCTAAATGGGAGAATGGAACAAGTGAACCCAATACCACCAATCTAATAGCTTTATCAAGATTATATAAGATTGAAGCTGTAGATTTACTTGAATGTATACAAGAAAAAGAGCCTGTCTAATAATAGACAGGCCAGACAAAAAGGAAAATATATTATGAAAAAAACATTCTATAAGTATACTAATAAATTCCTGATATCAATGCAAATGAATACAAAAAAACAAATAAAAAACTTTAATTGAAACCCCTTATAAATATTATGTTATACGAATAAAAAAGCCTGGCGAGATGAGCATCTCAATAGGCTTTTTTATTTAAGGAATGACTTAAGATTACTTAAGATCCTCTATGATTATTGTAGAAAACTCTATACTTAATTTCAATAAAATTCAAAAAACTAGAAAAAATTATAGTTTCATAGAGAGATAGAATTGATCCACATAACTATGCGCAATCGCAATATTCAGTTCTTCTTTGTATTTACTATTGTTGATTGTTTCTACAAGTTCTTTATTTCTTTGATTCAACTGTTCAATCACTTCTTTACTAGGAATATGATTGGACTTAGAAGAATTATGACTCTTAGAAGTCAAAACAAGATTCCAGATATCATCACTATACATAAATGACCAAGGAATCACATGATCTACACTGATATCATCAGGCTGCAATTCTTTTCCTGTATAGAAATCAATCGGTTTAT
>Cobain_p1__coassemble_3653_pt1 | contig 4979 bp, 5 predicted proteins | sample Cobain_p1__metabat2_high_PE_024 | metagenome-assembled genome bin Cobain_p1
GAATTAATGTTATTTAAAGTAGAATTATAAATTGATGATTGTTTTGTTTCAGTAATTTCTTATAGGGTATTGAGATTGAACTGATATCACGCTATAATATAACGATTTAGCAAAAGCTAAATGGGCGGCATGGGATGAAAAGGAGACTATTATGTATAATTATGTAACAGACAAACAATTAATAAGCAGTATGCGTTCCTGTTGTGGAGACATGATGCAAGACCTATGTCATACCCTAAAAGAAGTATCTGATATAGGTGCAGAGTTAACTCTTGTTGGTAGTGGGGCAAGAAATCTAGTACTTCAAAATGCCAACGAACCCATAGATTTGGATTATAATCTTAAAATAGTCAGAAGTGATGACTGGGATTGTAAATATATCAAGGAATGCGTTAGAAAAGCTTTTAATATTGTTCTTAGAAAGCATGGATGGAGAGATTGTGAAGATTCCAAATCCTCATTAACCACTGAAAAACGTTGTTTTCCAAGAATTAGCGACACAGAATTTTCGATGGATGTTTGCATCGTTTGTGAAGATGAAGATGGAAACCTTTATCGTTTGATTCATGAAAAGATTGGTTATATTTGGACAGATGGATATTATTGGAATATGGCTCCAAATTCTAGAGATATTAAATTTAAAGTCGATTATATTAAAAGTAATGGAAAGTGGAAATTAGTCAGAGAACAATATAAGGGTATTAAGAATAGATACTTAACTCAAAATGATCATAATCACCCTTCATTTATTTGTTATATTGAAGCGGTAAATAACGTATATAACTCAAGAAAACATTAGAAGCAATAAATTGCTAAGAGTATTTTTAGAAATGGCTTGAACTTAATTAATGGATATTATATATTTGTCTATTCCATTTTGAAATGGAGGGATTATAAATGGAAAAACTATATGTAAATACAAATAATGATTCAAAATACATCGCATTAATCACAGTCCTTGATTATGAAATATTAGTAAGCAAATATCTAAACAGTTATCATTTGAAGCTTCTCCCAATAAGCCCGAACATGTACTTGTAGATTTCGCTTTAAAAACAGGAATAGATAAATATAGATTTGTTGAATTTGATATTAATGAATCTGGAAAAATAGACTTAAATAGTTATAAGTATGTTTCACTTAATCCATTCTATGAGACTCTAGCAAACAACTTTCTTAAAGATAAGAAAGAGATAGTATTAAACTCTATTCTGACTGATTCACAAATAAATCAGCTATTGAATTAATCTTATAGTTTAAGAAGCAGTATTAATACGCCTGATTGTCCACACAATCAGGTTTTTCTTATATTCCATTACTCATACTACTCTCTCATTCTCTATATAATAGTACTACTATCTCTATCCATCACCTATATCTCAATTTTACTAGACATAATCAACCAAATATGGCATAATACATCTCTGTACGAAAGGAAATGTAGACTATGATATCAACACATAATGTATCACTCAGATACGGAGATCGCGCTTTATTTGAAGATGTATCAGTAAAATTTACTGAAGGAAATTGTTATGGGATTATTGGTGCAAATGGTGCTGGTAAATCCACATTCTTAAAAATATTATCAGGTGAAATAGAACCAAACAAAGGTGAAGTTATTATTGAACCTAATAAGAGATTATCTGTTTTAAAACAGGACCACTTTGCTTATGATGACAACAAAGTAGTAGAAACAGTCATCATGGGTAATAAGAGACTATTTGAAATCATGCAGGAAAAAGAAAAGCTATATGCTAAAGCTGATTTCAATGATGAAGATGGTATAAGACTAGGAGAACTTGAAGGTGAGTTCGCAGACATGGATGGCTGGAATGCTGAAAGTGATGCTGAAATCATGTTAAATGGTTTAGGTATTACAACAGAATACCATGATATGTATATGAGAGACTTAGATGGTAACCAGAAAGTCAAAGTATTATTAGCCCAGGCTTTATTTGGAAACCCTGATATTCTTTTACTAGACGAACCTACCAACCATCTAGACCTAAAGAGTATCAGATGGTTAGAAAACTTCCTATTAAACTTTAAGAACACAGTCATTGTCGTATCACATGACCGTTATTTCTTAAATAAAGTATGTACACATATTGCTGATATTGATTACAGCCGTATTCAGCTATATGTAGGTAACTATGACTTCTGGTATGAATATTCTCAGATGCAGATCCAGCAGATGAAAGACCAGAACAAGAAAGCAGAAGCTAAAAAGAAGGAATTAGAAGAATTCATTGCACGTTTCAGTGCCAATGCTTCTAAAGCAAAACAGGCTACTTCTCGTAAAAAACTATTAGATAACTTAGAAATGGCAGATATGAAACCATCACTAAGAAGATACCCATTCATTGGTTTCAAACCAGGTAGAGAAGTAGGAAACATTGTATTAAATGTAGAAAACCTTACTAAGGTAGTAGATGGAGAAACTCTTATTAATAATGTTTCTTTCTCTATTCTTCCAAATGAAAAGGTTGCTTTTGTAGGAGACGATAAAGCAACAGAAGCATTCTTTAAGATCATTATGGGAGAAGACAAAGACTTTGAAGGTTCTTATAAATGGGGTATTACGACTACTCAGTCATACTTCCCTAAAGATAATTCAGCATTCTTTAATGATTGTGAATTATCTTTATTAGACTGGTTAAGACAGTTTACTGATGGTAGTATGTATGAACAGGAACTAAGAGGATGGCTAGGTAGAATGTTATTCTCTGGTGATGAAGCATTAAAGAAAGCGAATGTTTTATCAGGAGGAGAAAAGGTAAGATGTATGCTTGCTAAAATGATGATGCATGATGCAAATGTATTAATCTTTGATGAACCTACAAACCACCTTGATCTAGAATCTATCCAGGCATTAAACCAAGGTTTAATGCGTTTCCCAGAAAACATTCTATTTACTTGTCATGACCACCAGTTTGTTCAGACAATTGCGAATAGAATCATCGAATTTACTGCAGAAGGTACAATTGACCGTCTATCTACATTTGATGAATATCTAGAATACAAGGACACACTTGAAGCATAAGAGCGGATTAAATCGCTCTTTTTTTCTTCTCAAGGCTAGTTCTTATACGATGAGTATGTTAATACCTGTATCATCCTATAAGGCTTAGAATAGCTAAAAATCATTTTCTAAATCTGTAACTCACTTATAAACAAATTCTAAAAGTATTATCATGATACATATAGAAAATAGGAGGATAACTTAATGGGTAAATTATTATTAACTGGTGTTGATGGAAACTTAGGTCAATTAGCTGCTGACGTATTACTTACATTAGAACCAGTAGAAAACTTAATCTTTTGTGGTTACAATGAAGAATCACTTAAGAAATATGCAGAAAAGGGTGTAGAAACACACGTAACTAACTTTAATAATCCTGATGGATTAGTTGAAGCATTTAAAGGGGCTGATGCTCTCGCATTAATCTCTATGCCATTTGTTGGTGTTAAAAGACAAAATGCACATAAGAATGCTGTAGATGCAGCTAAAGCAGCAGGTGTTAAACAGATTATCTATACTTCTTTAGTCAATGCTGATGATGAAACAAACCCATCAGTAGAAAAGAAAGACCATATCTATACTGAAAAATATATTAAGGAAGTAGGTCTAGACTATCAGTTCATGAGAAACTCTCAATATGCTGAAGCAATGGTTACTAATTACTTTACATACGCTCATATGAATGCACCACTCACTAATTCACAAGGTGATGGTCTAATGGCTTATATTTCTCGTAAAGACTGTGCTAAAGCATTAGCTTATGCTTTACATAGATCAAATGAATTCCACCATAAGGTATGGAATATTAATGGATTAGAACTAATGACTATTTCAACATTCTGTGCTATTGGTGATGTAAGTACAGGAAACCATGTACCATTTGTAAATGTCACTGATGAAGAAAACTATCAGATCTGGGATGCAATGGGTGTCCCTAGAACAACTGATGGTGTATTCCTAAAGGATTCAGAAGCACCATTCTCTTCAGATGGTATGGTTACATTTGCACAGGCTATTAGAGAAGGTAAAATGGATATTCATACAAAAGACTTTATTGAATTAACAGGAGACACACCTATCTCTGTAAGATATATGTTTGATCATAATGAAGAATTCCAGATCGGTGAAAGACATTCTCAAGATAAATAAACTATACACTAGAGCGGATTATTAAACCGCTCTTTTTTCTTCTTAAGGCTAGGAAAATATATTATTGCTATTAGAGTGAGATAATAGTATTGAACGCTTTATTAATAAAAGGCATAATATCAGTAAAGGGGGGACAGAGGAATGAAGATATGTTTATTTGGAGTTTCTAACGTTGGAAAAACTACTGTGGGGAAATTACTTGCTAAACGATTAGATATTAAGTTTGTCGATTTAGATGAAGAAGTAAAAAACCGCTTAAAAATATCTCTTGAGGAATTTGTTAACACTGAGAATTTACGGTGGAGAGATCAGAAACGAGGAAGTATTATCAAGAAGATTATTAAAATGGAAGAAGATGTTGTCTTTGCAATTTCACCCATTTCTTATACTGAAAGCTTTAAAACAAGCATTATTTCGGACGATAATTTGCTGATTGAGCTGTACGATACTCCTGAGAATATTTTTTCGAGGCTTGTATTTAGTGATGAAAATGACGAGATCTATACTGATGATAATTACAAAAATGCGAATAAAGATTATTATATGAAAGAAATTCAAGCAGATTTAGATTGGTACGGAATGGTTAATGCTAAGATAGGGATACACAATCGTGTATTTGTTAATAACAAGTCACCGGAAGAAGTTGTGGATAGAATAATCATGGAGTATAATCTGGAAAATGATGATTGTGGAAAGTAAATGTAAAATGGACCCTGTAAAATGGACACGATAAAAAAGAGACCTTATTTCGTGACCCTGTTTTACAGGGTTTTTATTTTGCGTAGTATAATGATTATAGAATGGT
>Cobain_p1__coassemble_4561_pt1 | contig 4053 bp, 3 predicted proteins | sample Cobain_p1__metabat2_high_PE_024 | metagenome-assembled genome bin Cobain_p1
ATTTATAAGGATATGAGAAGTTATAAGCTGAATCGTAAAAAATCATTTAATGTTTTGTGTAAAAATCAAATAACCCCATTATAACAACCTTTCACACGTTAATTCTATAAAATTACTTATTCATTTCTCATAATACGTAACCAACTACTATTAAATCACTCTAATTAAACATCTATTACATCAAACTCATCAAATGATTTTCTTGAACTTGGATTACATAACGCTGTGTCCTGTAATGACTTTTTCAAATTATCACAGCAAGGTTTAAATGATAAATAAGTTATTCCTCCACCAACAACACCACCAACTACAGGAATTGCTTTTCTAAAGAAACCAGCAAAAACCTGTTTAGTCATACACACACTAAACCATCTTGAGATTTTCTTTACAATAGGATAGAAAGTACCTTTTGTTAGTGCTTTTTGTAATAGTTTTTTCTCTACTCCTTTTCCTAACGCATTAGAAAGTATCTTAATACTTGCAACTGAGCCCTCTACTCCATACATTACACCCAAACATAAAGTAATAAGATTCATAGTCTCGTCATCAATATTCACACCATTTTCAACATTTATTTCAGGAAAACCATACAGATATGACAATTTCTGTATAGCTCTTAGCATATACCCATAATATTGAGCAATATCTGTTGGCAATGTAGCAACCATAGCAACTCCACCAGGAGCACCCAATGCTAAGGAAATACCACTTACACAATTTCTTTCATATTGGATTACTTGATCTGCTATATTATCAATTTCTTCAACTGTTATACCTGCATGTGCTGGATTGAACTTTACTGCGTCTTGAATAACATCATTTGCATAGTTTTTCATAAATTGCTTTCTCAAAAATTCTTCTCGATCAATATGCACACCCGGTATTCTTAGTCCAAGAACAATTATATCTTCAGTATCCACTCTTCCATCTTTATTAATATCTAAAGCATCAAATACTTTATCCTTAGAATCAAAAACAATATCTTTGCCTTTTGAAACAGCCTTTTTAACTTCATTTCCTGTATTTTCAATAACATTCTTCATTTCAAATTTATTCATTGTAAATACCCCCATAAATAATATTCATATAATAATTTTAGCACGTTATGTTTATGAATTGAGATTTTATTGATACATTGACATATAATCACAACTAATATAATAAAAGCCATGAATCGTTCAATAGTAACTTAATTTGTTTTATTGCTAATAGTTCACGTAACCTTGATTTATCGATTTCTTGTACGAATGATGCGAACTGGTTCTGGAGTTCTAGAGGGGGAACCACTCCTTTTAACGATTTTATTTTACCTTGAAATAGGTTAGCTTGTGACGAAGCTGTTTTTGATTTATTTATCTGATTCTGCAAATAATCAGAAGTAATCATATATTCTGCAAAAACAGGATTTATATTTGATTTAAATCTCAGCAAAGCAATACTTCTAACCATTTGAAATTTGATATTCTTTGGAACAATACAACATCTACCTATAGATCCAGAACAAGAAATCAGCACATCACCCTCTTTAGGAATTATCCTACGAGAAATTCTATCAAATTCATCACAATCTATAAAATCTACATCTTCTAATGACAATTGATGATTCAAAACATTACGAGCAGATAACAAATAAATACCCTGTGTTGTACGTTTTGGAGTAGCATGTTCACCATCAGTTATCAATTCCGTTAATTCATCTAACTTATAATATTTCCAACCTTTATCATTAATTCTAAGATCCCCAAACATCTCCACAAATCGGGCTTTGACTAGTTCATCTAATAAGTCTAATTGTTTTTGATACTTCTCAATTATTCCCTTCAAACTAGTAAGTCTATATGCAACTTCCTTTTGATAATCTAAATCAGGATACGGAATAACAACATTATCAAAATCTTTCTTCGTAATGTGTTTCATTGTAGCTCCATGTGTCTTTAAAGACATCTTGTCTAAATTATATTCAACAGCATACATGAAATAGAATTTGTCAATTTCAACTTTATCAAAAACAACCTTAAAGATATGTTGATTTAATAATGCTTTACCATGATTCCAAAGATAAACACCTAAACTAGCAGACCAAGAAATCAATACATCTCCATCATTTAACTCTACTTTTTTAGGATAATCTCCGTTGTAATATCCCAAATCATATGCATTACCAGTGAGATCTTGTATTCTGATTATAGGCAATCCTTCACTACCTCTCTGTTCTGGCTTAAATGCATAACCATTTATATAAGTAGCGATATCTCCAAGTTTTTTATACTCCACACTTACCATACAAATGCAGATTTGCATTTAACCATAAAATCAGGATTTATAGAGACCTTCCCCTCTCAATTATTTACACTATCAAGCCACAAACTTTCTATGTGATTCCTTTACATTATTCTGATTAACCATAGCATAATGCATAGTAGTATCTATTTGTGAATGGCCTAATAAACTCTGTACCTGTTCAATAGGCATTCCCTTATCTATAGCTCTAGTAGCTACTGTTCTTCTAAACTTATGTGGATGTACTCTATGAATACCTAAACGTCTACCTAAATTCCTTAATCTTATCTCTACACCACTAATCTGTAACCTATTAAAAGGTTTATCTAAAGAGACGAATAATGCTGGATTATCGTCTGTTCGGCTCTTTAGATAATTCTTTAAGTGTATTTTTGTTCTTGCATCAAAGTATACAGGTCTTTCTTTATTCCCCTTACCAAACACAACACATTCTCTATTCTCAAAATCTATATCTTCTATATTGATATTCACTAGTTCCCCTACTCTCATACCTGTAGAAGCCAACAAATCAATAATAGCCAAGTCTCTTAAATTATCACAACTATCTCTTAAACACTCTAAAGACTCATCAGATAAAGTTTCTTTAATCACCTTATCTGTTTTTATCTTGTGAATCCTCTTCATAGGACTCTTAAGAATATAGTTTTCTTCTTCTAGCCAAGAGAAGAAACTACTTAGGTTTCTTCTTATATTATCAATACTTACCTTAGAACAATTGTTTATCTTCTGATAATCAGTAAGATATGTTCTTAAATGATCTGTAGTCATATGTGTAAAATGTATATCTGTTCTATTCTCCAACATCACTAAAGTAGACTTATAGTATTGAGTTGTTCTTTTTGAACATCCTTCTATCTCTTTGGATGCAATAAACTTGTCTATGAGTTCCATATTAGAATATTCAAAAATATCCTGAATACTATCTTCTTGCATAATAAAAGTTACGTTATCCAGACAAGACTTTAATGTTCTATGTAACATTTCCATCTGTGCATTGTCTAGATAACGTAACAATTTCTGTTCAATTTCTTTAATAATAGTTTCTTTCATGTTGATAACCTCCGTTACCAACATCATCTACACCCTATTAAACAAATTTATTCAATTATATTAACCAAAATACTCTTGCATTAAGCTATCAAATAGTTCTTGTGATGCTTCTAATGACTTCTGTATTCGAGACCTTGATTTATCGATTTCTTGTACGAATGATGCGAACTGGTTCTGGAGTTCTAGAGGGGGAACCACTCCTTTTAACGATTTTATTTTACCTTGAAATAGGTTAGCTTGTGACGAAGCTGTTTTTGATTTATTTATCTGATTCTGCAAATAATCAGAAGTAATCATATATTCTGCAAAAACAGGATTTATATTTGATTTAAATCTCAGCAAAGCAATACTTCTAACCATTTGAAATTTGATATTCTTTGGAACAATACAACATCTACCTATAGATCCAGAACAAGAAATCAGCACATCACCCTCTTTAGGAATTATCCTACGAGAAATTCTATCAAATTCATCACAATCTATAAAATCTACATCTTCTAATGACAATTGATGATTCAAAACATTACGAGCAGATAACAAATAAATACCCTGTGTTGTACGTTTTGGAGTAGCATGTTCACCATCAGTTATCAATTCCGTTAATTCATCTAACTTATAATATTTCCAACCTTTATCATTAATTCTAAGATCCCCAAACATCTCCACAAATCGGGCTCTAACTGCTTCATCCAACAAAGTTAA
>Cobain_p1__coassemble_7780_pt1 | contig 2501 bp, 3 predicted proteins | sample Cobain_p1__metabat2_high_PE_024 | metagenome-assembled genome bin Cobain_p1
GAAAGGAGATTCGTAGGGTGGGTATTGCTATCACGTTTACGTGATAGCGTATTCTCAAGTTACGAGGATGTAAAAAGTGTTTAAAAAGATTGATGAAGTGAGTAAGTTATCAGGAGTCAGTAAGCGTACATTACAATATTATGATGATGAAGGTATATTACCTGTTAAGCGCTCAAAGAATAATTATAGACTCTATGATGATGAGACTATGGAAAGACTATGGGAAATATTATGGTATAAAGAAATGGGATTTGATTTAAAAGGAATCAAACTGATTCTAGAAGGAATGAAGCAGGAAACTGTAATAGAAGAGAAAGTAAATAAAATCAATAATACGATAAGAGTATTAGAGGAACAAAAGAAAGTAATAGAATTTATACAGAGATATTCTATTCCAGCAAAGAGTGAAGAGAATAATAAGACTTATAAAGATCAAATTAAACAAATAAGACAAGAACAAGGTATGTAGGAGGGAAGAACTTATGAAAATTAGTAAAATGATTGATGATGTCAAAGATGGTATTGATGAAGCAAGAGTGAAAGTAGTTAAAGCAGTTGATGATGCAGAGTTAGATAGGCGCGCTAAGGAACTAGGAGATGTTGCAGCAGGCAAAGCAAAAGAACTAGGAGATACTGCATCAGAAAAAGCCCATGATGTTGCAGTAAAGATGGATGAAATGAAACGTCAATGGGATTTGAAAAGACTGAAACCAATCTTCTCTGAAGATTTAAATGGTATGCAATATTCACGACTTGTGAGAATTGTAGAAAGAGATAAGAAGTTTGATATAGAAGTATGTAGAGGATCAATTGGATATTGGGCTACCTGTAAGGGTGAGAGATGGGTGAATATCTTTAAAGATTCAGTGAATAAGTTTGGGTTGAATTTCTATCCTTACGAAGAGGTTAATTTCTATTATGTAGATCCTACTGATAAAGATAACTATATTGTGCTAGATGAATATTTTGATCGTTTGAAGCAGGCTCGTGTGAATGAATTACAGAAGATTGCACAAGATTTAGGTGCAAAAAAATTCAGAGTTACATATATGAGAGAAAAATCTTCACTTATTAAGAAGAAGTGGAATGGAAAAGCAGACGGAAAAGCTAAAGATGGAGATGGTACAGTGTCAGTTGATGTTGATAAACTATCAAAACAATACGATAAAGTAGAGATTGAAGCTGAAAATAGTTTCCCAGGACATGAGCCAGCTGAACCTCATGTAAGATATCTGAAGTATGATCAAAATGTTCAAAACTTGATAGATATGCGTATGGATACTAAGGGACCTATAAACCATCAGACACTAAGTATTAAATTAAGCAGTACATCAGGTTTAAAAGAAAATGATGCTGCAAAGCTTGATATGATATTGAAAAGTTTGAAGATGGCTGGGAATACAACTGTATTAAGTGAAGTACAAAATGAAGAGAAAAGCATATTGTATTATGAAGTAGACTTTTAATATAAGGGACTTGGAATGATTTCCAGGTCCCTTTGTCTTATGGTATTTTCATATTCAAAACAACTTTTTTCATATGCTATAATGGTGTTAATCCTATGAATGCATACTTAAGAATAGATAGCTATACCTTTACAGAAAATCTAATAGCTGACTATATCTTACAAGATTCTGCAACAGCTAATATCCGTTTCTCAACCTACTAAAGAAGAAAAACAACAAGAAGTAGAGTGGAGTAGTATTCGCCTTTATTATGCTTGCTTCATTTGCTAGTTTTAGAGAAGGAGAAATTCTAATCACATTTATATTGGTTGCATATTGGGCAGCAGGCATATGAAGGTATTGCAGCTCAGAACAATATTTCAAATATAGCACATATAGTTGGTGCAATAATAGGTTATGGATTAAACGTGAAAGCAAAATATGGACTGTATAGATAGCGACGCTTAGTTCAATGTGAAATGAAAGATGGTGTTAACGTGAAAAAAATAATCATACTGCTTCTTTGTTTGGTATTAGTAAGCTGCGGTACAACAAATAAATCAAAAAGTACAACTGAACACACATTAGAAAATAGTTTCTTTGGAGTTAAGAAAAAGGTAAAAGAAAAGTTGATTTATAAAAAAGATACAAGTATTAATTCTTTTTTGAATAAATATAACGAAATTAATGATCCAGATATTACTAGTGATATGGTAAGTATGAAAAAACTTGAAGGAAAAGATTCGCCTAGTATAGTTGATATATCAAACGAGAAATTAGGGATATGGATACAACGTAAAAACATGTTTGGGAATAAAATGGCTGTTGCTATTCTAAATAATTCCGATAATGTGACTAATGACGATCTCAAAGAACAATTCCAAAAGTATTCAAAGGTATTTAATGATAGTTTAACTAATAAAGAAATAGATGAATATTGGGATAAAATGTTAAAGGGTAAGAATAGAGTAAAAAAGTTAAAAAACATAAAGGTAAAAAGAATTTTGAATACCCATAATCTACAGGTAACGATTTAAGAGAAGTGTGGAGCAGAAA
>Cobain_p1__coassemble_9386_pt1 | contig 2123 bp, 3 predicted proteins | sample Cobain_p1__metabat2_high_PE_024 | metagenome-assembled genome bin Cobain_p1
AGCGATAGTTGATAAATTATAGCCTTATTAAGGTGATTTATGGTAAAATAAATCTATATGGAGGTAAATGTATGAAAACTCTTACAGTTGCAGTGCCTTGTTATAATTCACAAGATTATATGAGACATGCTATCGAACCATTATTAATATGTGAAAATGATATTGAAATCTTAATCATTGATGATGGTTCTAAGGATAAGACAGGAGAAATAGGAGATTTATTAGAGGAAGAATATCCTGCAACAATCAGATGTATACATCAGGAAAATGGTGGACATGGTGAAGCAGTGAATACTGGTTTAAAGAATGCAACCGGACGCTTCTTTAAAGTATTAGACAGTGATGACTGGTTTGATGAAGCATCTTTAGTTAAAGTGATTCAGACATTAAAGAAACTTGGCAATGATGTCGATATGATGATCTGTAACTATGTCTATGATAAACCATCAAAGAATACACAGAAGCCTATTCGTTATACAAATGCATTACCTGAAAATAAGATTTTCAGATGGTATGATGTGAAATATTTCTATCCATCGCAGAACCTATTAATGCATTCAATTATCTATCGTACAGAAGTATTACGTGCAAGTGGTCTTGTACTTCCTAAACATACATTCTATGTAGATAACTTATTTGTGTATGAACCTATTCCATTTGTTCAAACTATGTATTATCTAAATGTTGATTTATATCATTATTTCATTGGTCGTGATGATCAGTCAGTGAATGAAACAGTGATGATTGGACGTATTGATCAGCAGATCAGAGTGAATAAACGTATGATTGATGCGATTGATATTGATAAGCTTAAATCACGTAAGATGAGAAAATACTTAATTAAGTATTTATCTATGATTACTACAGTAACTACAGTACTCTGCGTAAAGAGTGGTACAGAAGAAAACCTACAGAAACGTAATGATTTATGGGCTTATATGAAGGATACAAAGCCTGCCGTTTATAAGGAAGTAAAGAAGACTGCGTTAGGTCTTGCTATGCAATTAAATGATCCACTAGGACGTAAATTAATCGTTGGTGGATATAAACTTGCACAGAAACTATTTGGTTTCAATTAACAGTGATTCTATCACTGTTTTTTTTATGTTGACTATTACCTACTGAATCGATAGAATAAAATTTGGGTGATTAAATGATTAAGAAATTCATAAAGACTCATGAACATGCATGGGTTCTTGTCTATTTTGTATTTTATATGCCTTGGTACTTTGGCTTACAACAAAGAGATATTAGTCATTTCTTTGATATGTATGTAGGATTAGACCGTATCATACCATTTGTACCAGCATTTATTATTCCTTATATCTATTGGTTTTTATTTGTTGCAGGAACTTTGTTATTCTTGTTTTTCTATGATGCAGATGAATTCTATCGTGGCTTTTCATTTCTAGCCTGTGGTATGACTATTTCACTTATCATATTCACAATCTTCCCAACAACATTCTGTCATCGTCCAGAAGTACTTACAGGGAATGCCTTTGAACAATTCTGGTTAAGATTTATTTATGGGGCAGATAAACCAACTAACGTATTTCCAAGTATTCATGTATTTAATTCAATAGGATGTGCGATAGCACTTATTAAATCAAAGAAATTCAAAGACAATAAATCAATGCATATATTTGCGACTATCTCAGCAGTACTTATTACATTATCTACAATGTTCATCAAACAGCATTCATTTATGGATGCTGTAGCAGCAAGTATAATCGCATATGTGCTCTATCAGCTCATTTATAAGAGAGAACATCCACGTTTACGTCAATTTGTATATTCTAAGTTTCCTAATAAAGGCTAAAGGTGTCAGTAAAATGACACCTTTTTAATCGCAATAGTTTATTATGATTGAAAGTTTTACGGTTTAAAACCGCAAAACTATTGTTGAAATGGTAGTTTTGCGATTCCATATACATGGAAGAGGTGATTGTATGATAGAAAGACCACTATATTTAGACAAAATCATGCCTTTTGTAGATACTCCATTTGTGAAAATATTGACTGGAGTTCGACGCTGCGGTAAATCAACAATTCTGAAGATGATTATTAAAAAAGGCTATGTCACAACAAACAGTTGATAAATAGCCATTTTTATAGGGGAGTAT